>Ga0209608_1000011_pt1 | contig 217667 bp, 190 predicted proteins | sample AD_UKC130_MetaG_FD_184428 | JGI IMG/M metagenome (GOLD analysis project Ga0209608, IMG submission 184428) | Active sludge microbial communities of municipal wastewater-treating anaerobic digesters from Canada - AD_UKC130_MetaG (SPAdes) (version 2) | ecosystem: Engineered > Bioreactor >...
AGAAGATTGTGTCCCCCTGTCGCCGCTATCTCCAGAGCTCTTTTTGCGGGTTTTTGCCCTTTGATCTGGTCATATGCTACGCTAGATCTGCTTTTATCTTTACTTTCTGGAATCCTGCGAAGGTCTCGGCGTATGCCATTTCTACCCCACGCCCAGTCTACGACCTCGTTCAAACTTGCCGCCGGTATAACTTTTAAGTCTTCTAGATACCCCACTTCGCCTGCGTTTTCCAAGGGAAGGACTACTCCTTTTAGCCCAAACTCCAAGAAAGCCAAAGACATTGCCAGAACACCGGGTACAGGTCTAATACTTCCGTCGAGGGCTAATTCACCTAAGAAACCATACTGATCAATAGGGGAATTTGACGGAATCTGTCCACACGCAGCCAAAAGAGATATGGCCATAGCTAGATCCAGTTGTGTGCCCTCTTTGTAGAGGCCGGCAGGAGCCAGATTGAACACGATCCTTCTGGACGGAATCTGGAATCCCGAATTGCTCAAGGCAGAGCGTACCCGGTGTTTCGCTTCCTTTACAGAAGTATCTGGCATACCTACGATCTCAAGGCAGGGCAAACCGCCTGCAACGTCAACTTCTACCGAAACTGGGAAACCTGCTACGCCAGACACTGTTGCACCATATACTGAAGAAAACAATGATTTGACCCCCGTTGGAGCATATTGCCTGGCGATTTGCTCTTTATGGAATATTATAGTGGATATAGCAAGAACTGTCAATACATCCTAGGGGTACCTGGATACCAGGTTCTATTTCCCACTTCCACCAAGATGTGAAATGGAAGCGCCAGAACCGTCCCTAAAATTCTCGTTGAGTAGGATCTATTAATAAGGAAAGGCCTAAGCGTTCTTTTGCGCGTTTTAGAACACCTGAACTCACTTGATTGGCTTTCACCGCGCCTTCTCTCAGTATATGAGGGAGATCTCCTGAATTGCGGTAATCTTTGTATCTTTCTTGCACCGGCATTAGTTCTTGTATGACAACATCCGCCAAATCTTTCTTGAAATCAGCATATCCTTTGCCAGAAAAATGTTGTTCTATTTCGGGAAGTGACTTACCGGTACACAAAGCATATATTGTCATGAGATTGGCGATAGCAGGCTTTTCTTCAGGCAGATAAATGATTTCTCTCCCTGAATCTGTGACTGCTCGCCTAATCTTCTTCACTATTTCGTCTTTTGGATCATCGAGGCTTATGTAACTATTGGGATCAGGGTCTGACTTTGACATTTTCTTGTTCGGATCCTGCAAGGATTTGATTCTAGAGCCAAATTGGGGAATAAAAGGTTCAGGCATCTTAAAAGTGTCACCATACCTACTGTTGAACCGTTCCGCCAGATCACGGCATAGTTCTACGTGTTGTTTCTGATCTTCCCCAACAGGAACTATATCTGTGTCATATAAAAGAATGTCAGCAGCCATTAGTACTGGATACGTAAATAAACCTGCCGATACTGATTCTTTTCCTTCAGCCTTATCTTTAAACTGGGTCATACGAGATAGTTCTCCGAAGGTAGCTACGCATTCCAGGATCCAGCTTAGTTCCGCGTGGCACGGAACGTCCGACTGAACGAACAATGTGGTTTTCTTAGGATCTAAACCTGCTGCTAAATAATAAAGGGCAGTATCTTGTATTTGTTTCGGAAGCTCTTTCGGGTCTTGATACACGGTAATCGCGTGCAAATCAACGATGCAGTAATAGCAATCATACCCATCTTGAAAGTCTACGAATCTTCTTATAGCTCCAAAATAGTTGCCTAAATGCAATACTCCAGATGGTTGAACGCCTGAGAACACTCTTTTCAACTGGTACTCCTCCTAGCTATGGGGTGTGCTGTTTATCATTCCATTACACTGATTATAGACTAAACCGTACGCGCAAAAAAAGCCCAGGTTTTTCGCCTGGGCTAGGGATAAGGCTGTTGCACATCGGGGGGTGATCTACAACAACCAAAAAAACATCTCTTTAAATGTATTCGGAAAAACAGGTCGGATTATATAGGGCCGAAAGGCCTATTTTCATAGGACAAAAGACCCTTTATCACTGCAATTGCTGCTTGAGTCCTATCCTTGACTCCGAGCTTCTTGAATGCATTGTAAAGATGGTTCTTGACAGTTTTCTCGCTGACAAACAGTTCTTCCGCTATATCCCGGTTTGATTTCCCCTGAGCTACAAGTTTGATCATTTCAAACTCTCTTTCCGTGAGCGTGCTTAGGTCGCAATTCAGATCGGGAACATCTTTGAAGAATTCGTCGACCAAGGATGATCTAACCTGTAGCCCTCTGTCGATGAGAGGGGCGGAAATATAGAGGTCTCCTCGGGTGGCAGCGCTGACAGCCGCCTCAATTTGATCAGGAGTTGCACGTTCATCGATAAACCCAAGCACCCCAGATTTGACAAAAGCGCAAAAGGGAAAAGACCCCATGGGATGGACCACAAGTACGAGCCTGGACCGAGGATGCCTATGTTTTATCTTTGACACGTTCTTTAACGTATCTTGGTCTCCATATTGGCCAAGGTTTAAGATGATCACTTCGTAGCAGTTCTGCTGCTGCATAAGTATGTTATCTAAGGAATCTGCGTAACCTACCCTTATATTACGTTTTTGTTCAAATATATCCTCAAGCTGCATTCTCCATATGGGTTTATCCACTGCTACTAGCACGTTAACCATATACAGATATGCCTCCTATTTCGACGGCTATCTGTATAATCGAAAATACGAGATTTTAAATGAGCTCCATTTTTGAAAGATATGATTTACTTTTTTCTATAGTTTGCATTCCATATTTGCTGCCTGCAGGAATCATATCTAACACCTGCTCGAATTTTCCTTCTCTTAAGAGATTTCTCACTGGTTCAATTCCTACTAGAATCTCAGTTGCAGGAACTATATCATTAAGTCCTTGTATAAGCTCGATGTATACTGCCCTTTCAAACACATTTGCCAACCTATGTCTGGCGTCATCACGCCTATCAGGATCTACCCTGCTCACTAAGGTGTAAAGACCGTAAACAGTCCCCGGACTTTGCATACAGACAAAAACCTTTGCCCCTGTTTCTGCTGCCCTTAATAACCACTCAACAAATTCACCATGCAGAGGCATGTCTGTAGCTATAACGTCGGGAGACCAGGTTTCGAGGATGATAGGACTTAATTTTGCGCCGTCTGGAACATTTACTTCTAACTGAGATACAAATGATGTGCTTTGCTCGAACAAGAACTCGGTTCCCTCACTCACCCAAAGGATGTGTTTGCTAGTTTGTGAGTTGGTTTTTGCTATCAGCGAGGCTAAGGCAGTACTTTTTCCAGAACGCGGTTTGGAACAAACAAAGTACAAACCTCCATTTGTTGCAGTAAAGTCGCCGAATGCATCACCTAAACCGATGCATTCAGGATCCTCCGGAGTATCCGGTAATATATGGGATATAATTGCAATGCCATCAGTTGTTTCAATCAAATCAAACCTAGATCGCAATGCCTTATCAGTGATGAGCATAAACCTTGTATATCCTTGTGAGTCAAAAACTTTCCGATGAGGTAAAGGTACTTGTAGACTGAAGAAAGAATCCAATTGACTTTGGCTTACAGTTCTGCTCTGAAAAACCTCAAGATCTCCAGCGGCTTTGCGACCTAGAATCGGCGAATCTCTTTTAACATATAGGTATGAAAAATCCTCGCTTGCTGCCGCATTAATAATCTGTGAGATTGTCCATTCTCCAGATTTGTCTGTTTTCATTTCCACTCCCCCTTGAGAGCATCATCTGTTCCAAAACCCACCTCTAGCCCCAGGCGCTTAATTGTTCGGCTTTCCAGGATCCTGACAAGCCTGGTTCCTATAAACTCGTTGTTGCTGATTCTGTTTACCAAAACTGTGTGGCACCCTACTGCATTGCCGCCTAAGACGTCTGTAAAAAGCTGGTCTCCAATGACACAGGTCTCGTGAGGGTCGGCATCCAATGCTTCTAGCGCTTCCCTGAAAAAGCGTCTTAGCGGTTTCTTCGCACCAACTATTACCTGGGTATTGAGGTTTCGGGATAACTCGTCTATGGTCGCGTGTGGTTTAGCGTTGCTCAAGATGAGGGTTCTGAACCCATGTTGGTGAAGGTTTGCAAACCACTGGGTAAGTCGTTGTACGGTTTCGTATTCCCCCCATGGAACCAAGGTATTGTCAAGGTCTGTAATTACGGCGTTAATAGAGTTTTTAGTCAACCATTCCAGTGGGAGATCGTAAACACTGTCTATGTAAAGAGAAGGAATCAAAAGGTCCTTCAGGGTTCTGCGCTGGTTTTGACCGTCAACTTGAAGCACTTAAGTTCCTTCCTTTTCCAAATGGGTTAATGTTCTTACCAAAACTATGGGAGTCTGTTGTTCTTGGTTGCCTGCGGGATTAGTCGACATAACGTCCTCAAGCCAAGGCGCATCTACTCCCGATGAATACCCTACTGCCCATGCTACGCCAAGGTCATTTGCATCTACGATCGCCGCCTCACAACCGATTTCGTCTGCTATTGCTTGGGCAAGTCCTGGAGGATCTTTGGGGCCCATTATGACGTAGTAATCGTAAGGCGGTAAACTTCCCAAAACGTCATCAATTTGACCTGCATCCTCTCCGGCCAATACGTAGAACCAACCTTTTTGGCCAAGCATTTTTCCAACTCCACCCATGACTGCTGCAAAAGTAGTGCGTACTGAGCCTATTTCCTCTAGCAGTACTTGCATGGACAAAGGGTTTGCCATGGGTGCTGCCCCGCCAAATGGGATGTCTTTCTGGTCTACAAACCGGGAAAGAAATCTGGCCAGAAACCCTGGTTTTACCGCCCCTTCCATATATATTCGACCTTCCATCAGACCTGCCACACAAGATGAAAGGGTGGCTATATCATGAGGCAGTGGTTCGGTTATGTAATGTCTCATCACTTCTTTAGGATCATCTTCCTCTGTCAATAGCCGCGTTTTGATAGGTATGATAGTTACGTCTGGAGGTGGCAATTTCCCTCTCACAGGTATAGGAGGCAAATCTTGCACAGATCCAAACCCAAATTCCTGCCACGCTTCCCTTAGCATTGTGCTCCGAGGATAAGCTTTGATTCCTAAGGAAAGGATTTCCTTCGCTTCATCCTCTTGTCCTCGGTCCAACAGTCCTTTTGTGAGAATGTAAAACTCGCGGTCGTGAAAGTTAGACGATTCTAGTTTTACGAATTCTGCGAGATAATCTATAAGGTCCTCATGCAATTCCTTTTCTTCAAGGAGACGACATACCCTTTTGTATGCCACTTTAAGAGGATTTTTCCTGTTAAATTCTTTGCATATTTCAAGGGCTTTCATGAACGAGTCAAATGCCCCATCCCTATCTTTTATGAAAAAGTATTGTATATCTCCAATTAAAAGATATGGCCATGGGTTATCGACATTGAGTTCTAAGAGTCCCTGGGCCACCGCAAGAGCTCTTTGATACTCTTTATCTTTGATGAGAACGTGGATTAACAGGCGGCCGCATCGCATAGATGGCCTCATTTCCATTGCGGATTCAAGAAGGTTCCTAGCCGGGAGATTCTGCCCTGATTCAATAAGTTGTTTGGCTGCCGTATACACCACATAAGGGTGATCATCTGGTTTTGCATGTTTGGCAAAACCCTTGCGGGAAAGTTCTTTGAATCCTAACACGTCCATAAACCAAAGGGCATAAATTATTAGCGTATTCAAGGTGAGAATCCCCTTTCCTAGAATCTTCTATAGCAAATGGTATCATAGGGGCAGATATACATCTATTTACTACTCCTGTCTGGTTGTAAATCTCTTTCACGAACTAGTTCGGCAAGGTATTTACCAAACTCTTCTCCTATATCTTCCCTTGCTAACGCCATTTCTACGGTGGCTATTAGGAAACCCTTGGGGTCGCCTACGTCGTACCGCATTCCTTCGAATTCATAACCTACAATTGTGTGAGTTTTCAGAAGTTCCTTTAGCGCATCGGTCAGTTGGATCTCTCCTCCTACGCCAGGTTCAAGATCCTCCAAAATGGGAAAGATATCCGGAGGCAAGATATATCGGCCGATCACCGCAAGATCCGAAGGAGCCTCATCTGCATCTGGTTTCTCTACCAGATCAGTAATGCGCCACAAACCATTGCCCAAGGACTCCCCCTCAATTACCCCGTAGGAAGAAACGTCAGCGCGTGATACTTGGCGCAAAGCCAACACTGGTGTTTTCACTTGTTCGTAAACTTCGATCATCTGCTTGAGACATGGTTTAGGAGAAACTACGATATCATCTCCAAGGAGAACAGCAAAGTATTCGTTACCTACGTGTTGCCTTGCGCACCATACAGCATGACCTAGTCCAAGCGGCTGTTTCTGCCTAACATAATGCATTTGACACATATTAGAAATATTTCTTACCAATGCCAAAAGATCTGTTTTCCCCTTTTCCAATAGATGACGCTCAAGCTCGCCCGAGTGGTCAAAGTAATCTTCAAGCGCACGCTTGTCCTTGCCTGTTACAAACAAAAAATCATTAATGCCTGATTGCATAGCTTCTTCGACCACATATTGAATAGTGGGTTTATCCACAATGGGCAGCATTTCCTTAGGTTGAGCTTTTGTCGCAGGTAGAAATCTGGTGCCTAAGCCGGCCACAGGAAAGACCCCTTTACTGATTGTCATTTGTCATGCTCCTTTCGGGAATTCTAAACCTATTCTAACCTTAAGAGTTAAATATTCAAGTTCAACCAACTGAGATTGAGGGTGCTATGCAGCCCTAGCTTGTGTTACACTTTAAAGCAGGTGATAGTATGAAAATATCAATGTGGACAGATAGTTATTATCCGTATGTTTCAGGTGTCACACGTTCAATAAAATTGACAAAAGAGACTCTAACTGAAATGGGCCACCACGTGTCTGTGTTTTGCCCTTCGTATCCTGATGCTACTACCGAGCCAAATGTTTATCGTTTTCCTGCCATCAAATCACCTACAAACCCAGACTACTACATTGCTGTACCTGTGAATCCCAAACACCTGCTTGCGATAAAAGAGATGTCTCCTGACGTGATTCATGCCCATTCACCTTTTAATCTGGGCAAGATGGGCATAACTATAGGACATTTATTAGAGATTCCAGTGGTGTTTACATTCCATACTATGTACAACATGTATTCTCATTATATGCCACTAATTGGCGAAAATATTTCTGACCTTGTAGAAACAGCCGCAATAAGCACTGCAAAAAGCGTTGATGCTCTCATAGCTCCTAGTCCTTCAATTCGAAATTACTTAGTAGACCGAAATGTTGATACGGAAATATTCGTTATACCTACAGGTATAGAAGTTGAGCTCTTTAGGAATGGTGATAAATCCTATATTCGCAGAACTTATGATGTTCCTGATCACGTCCCTATACTTATTACATGCGGAAGACTTGCAAAGGAGAAAAATCCTGAGTGTTTGTTACAAGCATTCTCACTTATCCAGAAACAGTTGGATTGTATGATGTTTTTTGTAGGAGATGGACCTCTTAAGCAAGAATTGGTCGCTCTTGCTGAGCAACTAGGTATATCTCATAGGATAGTATTTACAGGTAAGATCAGCCCAGAAATGATGCCCCATTTCTACGCATCCGCTGACTTATTCTTATTTGCCTCTCTTACTGACACCCAAGGCTTGGTAATAGCCGAAGCTAAAGCAGCAGGTCTCCCCTGTGTGGCAGTAGGTGCGCTGGGTGTTCGTGACATGGTCGAACACGGAGTTGATGGGTTTTTATGCGAAAACGATGCAAAATGCCTAGCAGAGAAAGCGTTGTTGTTGCTACAAAACCGTGATCTTATGGATACCATGAGATCCAACGCTCTTTACAATGCTGAGAAATTTTCTATTAAGAAAACTTGTGTTGATCTACTTAACTGTTACCAAACTGTTCAGAAGTCTACTCGCCCTGGTAAATAAGCACATTTTCCTGATGCTCAGTAAAGGTACGGGCAAACGCATGGGTGCCGTCGTTCTTTGAGACAAAGTATAGATAGTCGACGTCAGCGGGATTAAGCACCGCTTCCAAAGATGCTTTGCCGAAATTGCATATGGGGCCAGGAGGCAATCCTGGATATATATAAGTGTTAAATGGAGAGTCGATTTCAAGGTCTTTCCACAGAAGTGTCCCTGAGTATTTCCCTAAGGCATACAAAACAGTCGGATCTGCGTCTAGTTTCATACCAATTCTAAGTCTATTCAGATAGACTGCTGCTATGATCGGTCTTTCTTCATCCACTACAGCTTCTTTTTCAACAATAGATGCTAACGTTGCGGCATTGTGAACAGATAACCCTTGTTCCTCAGCTTTTTCCCTAAGTTCTGGAGTAAAAACTTCTGAGAAGCGTTTTATCATCATGAGCATGATTTCCTTTTCTGAAGTATCCCTCTCGATCAAATACGTATCAGGAAATAGATATCCTTCTACAGGGTACATCGTTTCTTCTAGCTCATCGAGAGACACGAAATCTGCAACAAGATCGGGGTTCTTAGCTATTTCCAAGAACACTTCTTTGTCTCCTATTCCCTGCGTATCAAGGATTTCTGCGATTTCTTCAACGCACAAACCTTCGGGCACTGTTAAAGGATGATATAGCACTTTACCTTCGACTAGATCTTGGATTATATCCCAAACGAACAATCCTCCCTCGATTTGATACTCGCCTGCCTTCAGTTCTCCATCGGCGCGCATAAGCCTTGCAACTATTCGAAACCAATCCGGATTTCGTACCAATCCTTCTTTGTTTAGTAGCTCTGCAATATCCTTCGTGGATGAACCAGGGGCTATGCGCACAATGACAGGTTCAGAATTTGCAGGAAGAGGGCATGAACTAACATAGAATATTGCGGCGCACGCACCAACGCAAAGCGCCACAACGACAGCTATACCCAGTCCTATATATTTTTTATGTTGTCCACGCAAACCTGCCATTAAGTCCACACTTCATCTAGATTGTTGTAAAAGGTTGTGCCAACCTGTCGCCTACGGCTGAGGTTCTTCGTCTTCAGGTTCTTCTTCCTCAACCTCTTCGATTTCAATTTCGTAGTCTTCTAGTTCACCAATGAATTCAAGGTCCTCAAAGGCTTTAAGTATTTCTTCCCATTCCTCGTCGCTGCTTATAGTGACTAAAGTGGCTTCCCCTTCTTCCAAGGATTCAACACGTAAGATAACCAGTTCTGCCTCAGCTTCGAGATCTTCAATCAAGGGCATGAGCACAACATATTGTCGGTCCTCAACAAACAAATCATCTATAAGGATCCTAAATACTTCTTCATTCCCTTCTTCATCAGTGAGAACAATCAAATCATCATACATTAACTCTTCTGTATCATCAGTTTCATTGGGTTTACGATCATCTTTTTTATTCACGTAATCACTACCTTTCCGGTTTATTCCTGCTCAATATTGCCTAAGTTACGCAGGTAGTTCTCAAGAATCAAGACAGCAGCCGCCTCATCGATACTAGATCTTCTTTTACGCCTTGACTTCCCTAAGCCTATCATTTCTCTTTCTGCTTGAGAAGTAGTAAGTCTCTCATCCCATAGCACTACAGGTAAACCGCTTCTGTTCTCTAGCCTTTTTGCAAATCTCATACATCGCATGCCAGATTCTCCCAAAGTCCCATCCATATTTTTAGGAATTCCTACGACAAAGCCTGTTGCTCCATGCTCTGAGGCGAGATCTAGAATCTCATTTATGACTTGGGACTGGTTCTTATAATATATTGTGGTGAGAGGATGTGCAAACGCTCCTAAGTCATCGCTTATAGACAAGCCTACATACTTAGATCCCAAGTCTATACCGATCAAATTTCCTTTCAACAGGCTCCACCCCCATCCTTCATATTACCTTTAGGCAGAAATTCGGACATACCCTTGCGCAATAGCCACATAACATGCATTTAGATTCGTCAACTACAGCTTTGCCGTCTGCAACTGATATGGCTGAAAACCCGCACTTTTGTTCACATTTACCGCAACCTTCGCACCATTCTTCTACTACCAATTTTTTCGGTGTACGAAGGATCTGGGATTGTGCTCGATTAATTTCTTCTTCTGTGATCTCAGAGCAAAACACTTTACACGCAAACTGAATCTCGGTTTCATTTTTAAATCCTACGCACACGCTATCTTTATAAGGGAAATCTCTGGCGTAGCAAAGAGCCTTATATGGATTGCGATAGAGATGTCCTCCTCCTAGGGCTTTCATTATGTATATACCTTTACCCATATAACGCGCGAACGCTAAGGCATCCTCCATATCAGCCTTCGAACCGTCTGCTATCCCCAAACCTTCCATGTTTAATATGGCAAAAATAACATCTACTTCTGGCAGCATAGCTGCTGACTTTACGCAGGAAACATAATGGGTAGAAACTGACACTGCGTCAATTAGCCCTTTCTCCCGTGACTCAGCCAGATATTCTAAGGCTCCTCTGTGACCCTTCAATGTGAGAGCAGATTCTTGTTCGTGCAATCCAAAAATTTCTATTTTATCTCTTTGTAGTTCTCTTCTGGCTCGCTCTAGGCTTTCTTTCATTAGGTCTTTGGAAGGTGCGTAACTTCTAGAGGATATTACCACATTTTCTTTCTGACTAAGATATTTAAGATGTGGATATACGTCATAGAACTCGCTGGTATCGAAAAAATTTATCCCCTGATCTAGCCCATACTGAATTAGTTTTTCACTTTCTTGGGTGGACAAATTATATTGGGCAGGTCCTAAAACTAGGCTGCCCATAGACAGCATAGACACTTCAAGGCCGGTTTTACCCAACGATGAATAAATCAAGGCACCACCATCTTGTATACGGGGCTCGTCTGCTCAAAGAAGAGCCCCGTGTCTCTTTTTTGAAACAAATCTACTCTATTGGGACTAGCCTTTGAGCCAATTTTTCCATGACCTGAGGCATAGTAGTATATTCTAGTTCATCAAGACTTAGCCTGTGCGGCTCGAATGGTCCAAGTGATCTCATGTAGTCAGCTATTTCGTTTGCCTTTTGTCTTGCCCTATCATACGCGACGTCGGCAAAAAAGTCTTGGGGCCCTACGAGTTTACCGTTGCAGAGCTGAAAACCTAAAGCCACAACCCGAGGCGGTCCGTCAAATCGAGTAGGGGTGCTAGCCTTTTCGCTACATGGCATTAAAGGTCCATGGTGTGAACCTCGCATCCATCCCGACACAAGATGAGGCTTAGAGAAAGGTTCCAAGACTTCTCCTACTGCAGGCATTCCGCTCTGACACCTAACGATGCAAACAGGATCGTCCTTGCCTACGTATCTACCGGCCATAAGATTGAGTCGCTGTGTAGATGAGGTAGCCGCTATCTCGTTTAAGGTTCTAGAATAGACTGACTTTATGCAATATCTGCCAGGCGCTCCTATGAATACAAGCATATCGTATATTTCTTCGGGACAATGGAAAACCACTTTTTTATTCTCGATCAGATCGTGAACTTCAAAATCGAAGCCTTGATGCATTTTGGGATCTATTACCAGGCCCGCTGTATTAAATGGATCAGCGAATATCTTATACAAAGGAAGGTTCCACGCACCTGGCTCTGTTTTATCAGCCATAAAGATTACCACAGGCTCAGATGGTCTTTCTTCGAACTCCATTTCTGCTACTCCTGGACCCAAGCCTTTTATGTTTCCGGAGAAGGAATCTTCCAACAAATCTTGGCCTGCCCCATATAATTTAAGCTGCCTTGCGACTTCGGTTGCTTCCATAAAAGCGTCCCATGCCAATTTGTGGATTTCGCTACTATCGACACCCTGGTTGTGTGTCATAATTAACTCCAGATCGTCACCAACGTGGGTTACATAGTAATCGATTAACAGGTTCTTCCCATGTTCTGCCAAGTAATTACTGGCAGATTTCATGAGATCCGGATGAACATCAGAATGTCCTACAATTCCCCCTACGTCCGCTTTGATTACGGAAAGCGTGATTTTTGCCACTTTAATCCCTCCGAAATTTCTATGATGTGATTGATTTTAACAACCGGTATGTTTTATACTTACGGTTCTACTATAGCATAACTAAAAAAGCGTGAGGTATCTTAGATTCTAACAATCAGGCGTAATAACGATGGGAATTATGCGACTGTCTTCTCCTCATCAAAGCTGAGATCACTATACCTGCAATAAAGCCACCTACGTGCGCCCACCAAGCTACTCCTCCCTGAGCTTGTACCCCAATAGAAGCTACACCTGAAAGGAGGTTGGTTAAAAACCATACTGCGAGAAAAATGACTGCAGGCACTTCTATGATGGGTAGGAAACACCCAACAGGCACCATAGCAACCACTCGAGCGCCAGGAAAGTTCACAAGGTACGCTCCTAAGACACCGGCAATCGCCCCACTAGCTCCTACCATGGGGATCATAGATTTGGGATCAAAAATCACGTGGGTTAGAGATGCACACACACCTACAGCCAAATAAAAGATCAAATATCTGAAATGGCCAAGAAGATCTTCAACATTATCACCGAAAATGAACAAATATAGCATATTGCCAATTAAATGTACCCATCCTACATGAATGAAAAGTGATGTGAACAGACTGAGCCATCCGCCAGTTTGCTGAACGATCTGAGGAGGAAGATATTTTTGCTGAGTAAGAATGCCGGGAATGACTCCCCATTTGACTACAAACGCCTGAAGGGCAGGTTCAGGAAGACCAAGTTGAAAAGAAAATACCAATATGTTCACAATTATGAGGATCCAATTTATATATGGTATCGTGCGGGTCATTTGTACGTCTCTTATGGGTATCAAGGTTAGCATCCTTTCTCGCCTAGAAATGGCGATTATTATAGTACATAGTACGCGCTGTTGATAAGAGTTTACTTGAATTTGGATATAACCTCAACCGATACAGGAAGGAGTTACGCAGAGATATGCGAAAACTTAATTGGAGGAGGTGACTCAATGTTTCAAAATGAACTAACCAAGATTGAGCAAGAGTTTATGAAAGGTGCAGCGTTCCAATATGTGAGCGCGATAACCCAATATCACAGAATTCAAGCGAGTCCAGGGTTTCGCCAGGCTGCACACTATGTTTGTTCCACTTTGCAGGACCTAGGTATTGCCGCAGAGGTGATCTCTTTCCCTGCTAAACCAGGGGTGACCTGGTGGTGCGAATCGAGTTTTCAAGAATGGGATTGTCTAGATGCAGAACTTGTGCTCTTAGATGACAAAGGCAGAATAAGATTGTGTTCCTATCGGGAAAACAAATTGAGTTTGATACAAAGGAGCCAATCTACCGATCCACAAGGTGTCGAGGCGGAAGTAATTTACATTGAAAAAGGAGAAGAACCAAACTCATACGAGGACGTCGATGTAAAAGACAAGATAGTCTTTTCTAGGGGAAATCCAAGTGCCATCGCTAGATTAGCTGTTAAGGAACATGGCGCGTTGGGAATCATACTAGACAATATGACTGAAATACCGCCTATTAGAAGTAGGTTGGATTTGCCCGATGCCAGACAATACACCTCTTTTTGGCCGTTATCTGAGGCAGATAACACAGGTTTTGGATTTGTCCTTTCTCCGAGACAAGGGGAAATGTTACTGAATCGATTTACCTCAGGTGAAAAAGTCAAGGTCTACGCAAAAGTTGATGCTAGATTCTATGATGGTGAAATAGAGGTGGTCTCAGCATGCATACCTGGAGTTACAACCGAAGAAGTAGCAGCTATAGCTCATTTATGCCACCCTCAACCATCTGCAAATGACAACGCCTCAGGGTCTGGTACTTTAATAGAGACAGCAAGGGTTCTAAACACCTTGATACAATCAGGTGAACTAGCAAAACCGCAGCGCACCATAAGGTTTTTGTGGGTACCAGAAATGACAGGAACTTACGCTTACCTAAGCGCTAACGAGAATCGCATAGGAGAAACTGTTGCAGCCATAAACCTTGACATGGTAGGCGAAAACCAGGAACTGTGCAAAGGTCCCTTGATCGTAGAAAAACCCCCTAGAGCCACTCGCGGCTTTGGCGGATACCTTGCCGAGTCTATTTTAAGGTATATGGCTATGGAGTCTTCTAATCTAGGCGGAACATCCTCGTATGCCCTGTTCAAGTGGGCGGTTTCACCATATTCAGGTGGCAGCGACCATTCTATCTGGTCCGATCCTTCCGTAGGTATTTCGTGTCCCATGATGATTCAGTGGCCAGACAAATACTATCACACCAGCGAAGATAGTATCGATAAGGTTGATCCTCATATGCTCAAGTTGGTCGGGACCATAACAGCCACATACTTGTATTTTTCGGCTAACATGAACTTTGCTCAAGCGCTATGGATGGCACATGAAATAATATCTTTGTTTCCTGGGGAAATTAAAGATGTAGTAACTGGAATCGTAAAAAACAGCGAGGATCCTGTAGAAAGCGGACGCGCCGTGTCCAAACGCTCACAGTTTCTGAAGAACCGGTGCATAGAAGATATAAAAAGTCTTGAGAACTTTCTAGACCCTGACGGTTCAATCGATGATATTTTGGCTCAGGCAGAACCCTTTTTGGAATTATCTGCAAAGGGTATTGAAAACGCCGCATTTTTGCATCTTTCAGCAAAGCACGGAATACCTGTGGACCAGTTATTATCTGAGGCCCATTCAGTCTGCGAAGACGAGTGGGACAAAAAGGCCCAAAGCATCATACCGAAGCGTTTGTTCAAGGGTCCATTGTCATCAAGAACCTTGAATCTTTTGACCCCCGAAATGCGAGAGCGAATGGAAGATTGCCGCAGTAAATGGAAGAAAGAATGGTCTATGTTTGAGTATTTCATATACTGGATTGATGGCGAAAACTCTATATTCGATATTGCAGATTTAATTGAAGGAGAAATAGGAAAAAGAAACACCCAAGCCCTGGTTGAATATTTTGAGATTTTGCGCGACGCAGGCCTACTTGAGGTCAACTGAAAAAACATTAAAGGTGATGCTCTAAGGCAAGAGTTACAGAGGGCGTCACCTTTTTTAGTTTTTACAACCTAATTAGGGCTCTTTTCATAGGCGCCGATGTAAACCCTTATGAGTTCTTCGAGAATTTCGTCACGCTCTACCGTTCTCACCAGAGTTCTGGCATTTTTGTGGCTGGTAATGTAGGTAGGGTCGCCAGATAAGAGATATCCGGCCATCTGGCTGACAGGGTTATGACCCTTTTCTTTTAGGGCATCATATACCTTGAGAATGACATCCCTAGCCTTGTTTTCGCCTTCAGGTTTCACCTCAAAGAATCTCGTTTCTTCAAATTCGGCCATTGGGCTACCCTCCCTTGCTTTCATACATTCTGTATCTACCCGAAAATATCCTTTTAAAGAAAGTGAAAGTTATTTCGAAATATCTCCCAAAATTCTAACCGCTTCCGCGGCTGCTACTTGTAGCGCCTTATCCATAGAAGTAACATTCTTACCTCCAGATTGAGCCAGATGTTTCCTGCCGCCTCCAGACCCTCCCAGAATCTGCGCTGGTTTTTTAACCATTTCTCTGGCATCTACGCCCATATCTGCAAGATCCTTTTGGACCATAACCACCAAAAATGCACGGTCATTCTTGGTTGAACCTAGAATAACTACAGACGCTCCTTGATCTTTGAGCCTGTCTCCTAACGTGCGAAGTTCTTCTTGATCCATGTCATCGTGACGTGAAACCACCAACAAATGTTCACCGACAGATGTAGTTTTGGCGCTGTCGTTCACCAGCAAGGAAGCAGTGATTTCCGCTCGTTCGTCTTTTAGATGCCGAACTTCACTTTGCAAGCATGTTATTGTATCTTGGAGTTTACGTATTTTTTCGATTATGTCATCGGGAGAGCATCCTAGTTCTGCAGCTATTTCCTTTAGGCTGGTAATCATATGGTCAATAGCGTGTAGCGCGCTTTTCCCAGCTACCGCTTCTATTCTTCTTGTACCCGCCGCGATAGAATACTGAGATTCAATTATAAAAGGTCCTATTTCCCCAGTTTGGGATACGTGGGTTCCTCCGCATAGTTCCATAGAAAAGCCTTCTATCTCTACTACGCGAACAAACTCGGTGTACCTATCCTGAAAGAGAGCAATAGCGCCCTTTTCCAACGCTTCGTCCAGAGAGGTTTCGTATACGTTTACGCGCATGTTTGCCATGATGGCTTCGTTTACAATATTTTGAACTTGTTGAATTTCGCTGTCGGTTACGTCATGGGAGTAATGGAAATCGAACCTGAGCCGATCGCTTTCAACTAAAGATCCTGCCTGCTGCACTTCGTCACCAAGCACCGTTCTCAGTGCTTTGTGCAACAGGTGGGTAGCAGTATGATGCTGCCTAAGACCTTGTCGTCTATGGGGATCAACTGCCGCTTTTAACCTTTGTCCCACTTTTATGCTCTGCCCGTGAAGTGAAACACGATGGATCACAGTTTCATTAGGGGATTTTTCAACCCCTGTGACTGTACCTATTATTTCATCGGAATCTTCTGCCAAAAAGACTCCGGTATCGTGTTCTTGGCCGCCAGAAGTGGCATAGAAAGGAGTTTTGTCAAGAACGATTAATCCTTCCGATCCACCTGGGAGTTCTAATACCCGCTTATTTCCATCAATTATGGCTATAACTTTTGCTACGTCCTCCAAGGTTTCGTAACCAGTAAACTCTGTAGGCGGTAAGTCACCTATTACTTCCAGAAGATCCATGTTGAAAAACTCATCGTTCTTTCTGGCTTTCCTACTTCTTTCTCTTTGTTCCTCTAGAAGTCTCTCAAAGCCCGCTTCATCAACCGAAAGGCCTGCTTCTCGAGCCATGTCTTTGGTTAAGTCAATTGGAAAACCAAAGGTATCATACAACATGAAAGCTTGGCTTCCAGGTATTTCCGATTGTCCTTTTCGCTTTAGGTCATGGATTATCTCTGAAGCTTTGGCCTGTCCGCTTTCGAGAGTGATCAAGAATTTTTCTTCGTCCTGAGTGAGGACGCTCATGATGAACTCCTGTTTCTCCTGCAATTCGGGATACGCATCTTCCATGACACCTACTACTACCGGCACCAATTCAGCCAGAAAAGGCTCATTGATCCCTAGCACACGACCGAACCTCACTGCACGTCTAAGGATACGTCTCATTACGTATCCCCTACCTTCATTGGAAGGGTAAACCCCATCGCACGCCAGGAAGGTGCACGCCCGGACGTGATCTGCTATTACTCTGGACGCGAATATCTCATCAGGACTCTCTCCTTTAACTCCCGCAATTTCCCAGACTTTCGCGATAATTGGAACAAATAGGTCAATATCGAAATTGCTGTCGGCTCCTTGTAGAACCGAAGCAATTCTTTCCAAGCCCATGCCTGTGTCAATGCTAGGTTTGGGCAAAGGAGTTAGGTTGCCTTCTTCATCTCGGAAGTACTGCATGAATACGAGGTTCCAAATCTCCAGCCACCTATCGCAATCACAAACCCCTAAAGCGCAATCGGGACCGCATCTATGTTCTTCTCCCCTGTCGATTATCACTTCTGAGCAAGGGCCACAAGGGCCTGTCTCTCCCATTGCCCAAAAATTTTCTTGGTGGTTCATGCGTACTATCCTAGATGATGGTAGCGAGGTCTTCTTTTCCCACAGTGAGGCAGCTTCATCGTCTTCTTCAAATACTGTAACCCAGATATATTCAGGAGGAATCTCAAGTACATTTGTAATAAAATCCCAGGCATACTCAATGGCTTCTTCTTTGAAATAGTCGCCAAACGAAAAATTCCCGAGCATTTCAAAGAAAGTCTGATGACGTTTTGTGAAGCCTACATTATCGAGGTCGTTATGTTTCCCCCCTGCTCGAACACACTTTTGGGAGCTAGCAGCCCTAGTGTACGGTCTGGATTCTAGACCTAAAAACACGTTCTTAAACTGGACCATGCCCGCATTTGTAAATAACAAGGTAGGATCGTTATGTGGGATCAACGACGAACTGGGCACTATTGTGTGTCCTTGCTTATTAAAGTAATCGAGAAAAGTGTCACGAACTTGATTTGACGAAAGGTATTTACCGATACCTTTTGACATTTATAGATCCCTCCTGCTCTCTTGACTTAAAGAAGCGCCTCGTTAATCTGCTACGTACCGGTGAGCTTCGCGCTCTAAGATCTCTTTTATTTTTTCTACAAGTTCATCTATGCCACAAATATGAGTGTCAGACTCTCTCCTTAGCTTGACTTCAGCACCGCCAGATTCGAGGCTTCGGTTAGATATGGTGATCCGCACAGGCATACCTAAGAGGTCTGCATCGTTAAATTTAACGCCAGCCGACTCATCTCTATCGTCATAAAGCACTTCAATCCCGTTTTGCAAAAGCGCTGTATACACTTTGTCTGTTGTATCTATTACCTTTTCCGATGTGCCTAGATTTAGTAGATGAACTTGGTAAGGAGCGACTGTAATAGGCCATATGATGCCATGTTCATCGTGGTTCTCTTCGACTACGCACGCAAGAAGACGTCCTACTCCCATACCGTAGCATCCCATAACTATAGGTTCAAGAGTGCCCTTTTCCGATTGGAAATATGCTCCCATGGTTTCAGAATACCTAGTTCCCAGCATAAACGTATTGCCTACCTCTATGCCTTTTTTTACCGTAAGGGGAGCGCCACATACGGCACAAGGATCGTTTGCCCGAGCTGCTGCTATGTCTGCAGTTACATCTATTTTGAAATCTCTTCCTGGAACTACGCCTATCATATGATAATCAGGTTTGTTTGCCCCTGCAACATAGGTTCTAGATGTCAACACGCTATCATCTGCAACTACATAGAGGCCGTGGTCTCCCATAGGCGATAGGAAACCCTGAATCAATCCATAGGATTTCAGTTCATCGGGCAACGCCCGTCTAACTTCCGCTGCGTTCAAAAGATTTGCAAGTTTGCGTTCGTTGACGTCTAGATCACCACGGATTACAACTAACACGGGATCCTCTCGGTCTTGGGCAAAATACACCATAGTTTTTAGGGAAGTAGTAGGACTAACCCCTAGGTAATCACACACAGATTCGATAGTATTCTTACTGGGGGTGTGCACTTCTTCTGGAGACGACAATGACTCTTTGCCTTCCCCATCTGGTTCCTGGGTGGTTGCAGTTTTGTCAAACTTAGCAACATCTCTGTTAGCGGCATATCCGCATTGGTCACACAGGATTATAGTGTCTTCGCCTGAATCTGTAACGTAAGTAAACTCATGGGCAATATCTCCACCCATCATGCCCACGTCAGATAGCACTTTGACAACTGGCACTCCGCATCTTTTGCATATCCTTTCATATGCTTGGCACATATAGGGGTAGTATGATCTCAGATCACCTTCATCTACGTGGAAGCTGTATGCATCCTTCATGATGAACTCTCGTACTCTTATGAGTCCGCCTCTGCACCTAGGCTCGTCTCTAAACTTTGTTTGAATGTGGTATACAACTGATGGCAGCTGCTTATAAGAATCTATAAAATGCCGGGCAAGGTCTGTAACAGCTTCCTCGTGGGTCATAGCCAGACACATGTCTCTGCCTGATCTATCCTTAAACCTGGCCATTTCGGGCCCGATCTCATACCAGCGCCCAGATTCGATCCAGATATCTGCTGGATTGACCACTGGCATACATAATTCCTGACCCCCGATTGCATTCATTTCTTCCCCCATTATATCCTTGATCTTTTTTATGCTTCTCCAAGCAAAAGGCATATAAGAATAAATGCCTGCAGCCAATTTGCATATGAGCCCTGCTCTTATCATCAAACTGTGAGACGGCACTTCAGCTTCAGAAGGTTTTTCCCGCAGTGTCTTTCCAAAAGATTTACTCAAGCGCATGTCATCTACCCCCAGTGTAATTGTACGCCATAAGATGGTGCCCTCTACTTATCTCCGGTTTTCTCCTCTTGTTTTTCCAAGTAATTGAGAACAAGAAACATGAGGCTACCTACGATGCGCATGATAGCGCATATAATGAATGCCCAGAAGAACCCGAACCTATCCCGTAAACCTACCCCGACCATAGGAGCAACAATTGCAGATGCATTTATTACAGTTGTATAATACGCAATATACGTGGCTTTATTTTCGCTTGGAGTAACATCTAGCAATGTGCTGAACAATGCCAAATTTACTCCTGCGAAAATCGCTCCAGTCACGAAGTTGGAAATTCCTATGGTAACTAAACTATTAGCAAAAGCGTAAACTGTAGGCACGATAAAGATCCATAAGCTCGAAGCGAATAGAGTCTTTAGATTACCGTGCTTGGTCAATATTCTTGGCCAAAAACTGTAGCCTACTATAGAACCTATTGTATTCGAAAAGCTCAAGATGCTCACCCACGTATTGTTAGCGCCAAGCTCTTTCACCTGATACAAGGTAAATAAAGGCCAAGGGACTTGCCACGCAAAGTGAAAAATCAGGGAAGCTACTACAAACCGAACGAACTCCTTATGTTCAAAGACCTGCCCCACCTCGTCAATTAAGGATCGAAGTACGCCTTTGGATTGGTCTTTTTTCTCTTGAATGCTAGGCTCTACTATTTCTACCTTCTCAATCACTGTTTCGTCCAGCTTATTAAAGAGCCAGAGTTCTAAAAGGGCCATGGCAAATGATGCTGCAAACACAATTTGATACCCTATGGGAAAGGCCATGGCATCAATTAGGATGCCAGTAAGAAGTACTGTTATGGTTCCTGACAAATTGATAAACTTGTTTCGCATAGCAATAGCCTCGGCGCGCCTTGAAACAGGGATTACCCTAGATATATAAGCCTGCCATCCAACGTTGAAAATAGACCCGGGCATATTCATCAGTGCTACAAGTGCTACTAAAAGGGATGCTCTTTTATCCTCTGTGAAAAACGGTATAAACGCAATTAACAGGTAAAACAGCCGATGAAAGAAGATCAATCTTGATAAGATCTTCTTCTGATCAGATTGTTTATCCAAATATCTAGCGCCGGGAATCATAGACAAAAGACTAATCAACGCAGGACCTGACGACAACAATGCAACCTGGAAATTTGAGGCGCCAAGCTTAATAGCGAAAATACCTATAAATGGAGAGGCCAGATTAAGGGAAATGCTGTTTACTATCCCATGGTATACATTAATCCTGACATTACGTTCGGTTTTAGAAAATTCCGATTCGTCAGGATCTTCTTTGTGCTGTAAGTCTTGGGACAATGTCGAAAACATATTTTTTAAATTTGCCATTGCCTATCTTCCCGCCCTTGTTTGACCTATAATGTCCACATCGGCTACGTTAATTCATCATATTACAGTTTTATCAGCATAATAAAGATGTTCCTAGACCAATCTTATAGCAAATTCAGGGCATACAGGTGCGCAATACCCGCATAAAATGCATTTTTCCTTGTCATTTACTGCCTTTCCGTTCACCACTTTCATAGCCATGTTGGGACAAACATCTACGCAGGATCCGCATCCTCTGCAGAAATCCTGTATTATTAGTTTCTTTGAGTGGGCGGTTTTCTCAGCTAGATCCTCAGGAACCTGATCTCCTTCGAAAATACGTAAATTCATCTCCAACTCTTCTTTGTTTACCATTCCAATAGCTACCGAGCTAACTCCGTCAAGGCTACGGACGTAGTTAATGGCACCTTCTCTATCAGATAGCAAATTTCCTCCCCCGAGGGCCTTCATGGCGTAAACGCCCTTACCTTTGCTAGCTGCTTCTTGAATAGCTTGGGCCATTTCATCTCTGGTGCCATGTAAAATACCCAGGCCTGCAACGTTGATTAATGGGAATATTACATCTATTTCGGACACATTCTTAGCTGCTCTAACCACGTCTACTGAATGGGTAGATATGCCTATCGCACGGATGATGCCCTTGTATTTACAATCTATCAAACAGTCTATAGCGCCTTTGCGTTCTTCAAATACTTTGCTGTCCACTCTAGCAGCGTGAAGATGAAATATGTCTATTACATCCCGATCAAGGGATTGTCTGGCTTCTTCTACCGCCTGTGCCATGTCAGAATAAGTGACAGCCGACGACTTTGTAGCAATTACCAAATCGTACTTTTTGCTTCCTACTTTATCAAGGGCATTTTTTATATGTGGGTACGTACTATAGCTTTGGGCAGTATCAAGGAAGTTGATTCCGCTCATTATTCCTTCTGCAATAAGATCTCCGCCCTCATCTGGCGGCAAACCAAATTGGTTGGGCCCCATAGGCAATACCCCGAAGCATAACTCGGTTACTTCTAACCCTGTATTTCCCAGAAGATTCTTCTTCAATGCTTATCCCTCCAAGTGGTAAGGTTTTTTACAATCCCTCTCATCTATTATAATGAATACGGACGTGTCTTGTAATTTCGGTGGTGGAGGAATGTCTCAAATGTCTGCGTCTGGTTCTAATAACCTTCAGAGATCTATAATTCACGTAGATGCGGATGCATTTTTTGCCTCTGTGGAGCAAAGAGACGATCCGAGCCTCCGCGGTAAACCGGTTATCGTTGGCAGTGACCCTAAGACTCGCGGTGTTGTGTCTACCTGTTCTTACGAAGCGAGATCTTTCGGTGTCCATTCTGCCATGCCCTCTTATCAAGCCTACAAATTGTGCCCACAGGGGATTTTCATAAAACCTAGGATGAAAAGATACCAAGAAGTCTCTAATGCCATGTTTGAAATTTTCAGCAGATATTCACCGATCGTAGAGAAAGTATCTATCGATGAAGGGTTTATCGATGTGAGCGGTGCAGATGGACAGAATATCGCTATCTGCATTCGAAACGATGTGAAAAACGAGATTGGGATAACCGTTACAGCCGGTGTATCTTACTGCAAGTACCTTGCGAAGATCGCGTCAGATCTTGCCAAGCCAGACGGTCTGATGGTGATAACTCCAGATCGAGCATATTCCTTTCTTTCTAACCTACCAGTATCACGTCTTCCAGGAATAGGTCCAAAAACCCAAGCTAAACTCGTGTCTATGGGTATATCAACAGTTGGAGTCATGCGACAAATGTCAGAAGATTGGTTTGAAGACGTATTTGGGAAAAGAGGTAGGCGGGTTCGGGAATTGTGTTTCGGTATAGATGATGAGCCTGTAACGACTGGGCAAGACGTAAAATCTGTAAGCGAAGAGATGACGTTTGCTGAGGATATTATAGGTATAGGAGGGCTCAAACCGCACTTAGCAGACTTGTGTCAAAATGTGTGTTTTCGATTGCGGAGATCACGCCTAAAGTGCAAAACCGTAGGTGTAAAGGTTAGATTTAGCGATTTCTCTACTATAACCAGGGAGCAGACCTTACACATTCCCGTATCATCTGATGCTGAACTATTTAGTCTTGCAGTGGATTTGCTTGGTTCGGTCTCCCTTGATAAGCCAGTAAGGTTGTTGGGTGTTGTAGCCAAAGGATTGGTGCCAGAAAACAACGTACAGCCTATGCTGTTTTCTGCCCATATGGCATCGTGGGACGCAGTCGCAAAGTCATCAGATGCGTTGCGGGTCAAATACGGGAAACCGGTTTTGTTTCTAGGGGCATCACTAAAATCCCAGGAACGCAAGAAGCGAGAACAACAGTGATGCCCCCCAAAATAAATAAGGTTGGCAGTGTAATTTACCTTTCAACGACTAGCGCTATTCCCATGCCGCCTCCTATGCACATTGTGGCCAACCCCTTCTTAGCGTCTCTTTTTATCATTTCGTGCAACAAAGTAACCAAGATTCTTGTGCCACTTGCTCCTATGGGATGACCCAAAGCTATTGCACCACCGTTTACGTTCATCTTTTCCAAGTCGATCCCTAATTCTTGAACTCCTGCTAAAGTAGTTGCAGCAAAAGCCTCGTTTAATTCGATTAAATCGATGTCCTCAAGGGTAAGACCTGCTTTTTCCAGGGCCAATTTAGTGGCAGGAACAGGGCCTGTGCCCATTATTTCAGGCTCTACACCTCGGGCTGCGTAACTTCTTATAGATGCCATAGGCGTTATGCCCAATTCTTGCGCTTTTTTCAAAGACATGACTACAACCGCAGCTGCCCCATCGTTTATTCCAGAGGCATTGCCGGCAGTAACTGTTCCTTCTTTTACAAAAGCGGGACGAAGTCTAGCCAATTTGTCTATGGTTGTGCCAAACCGAGGGTGTTCATCTTGATCGAAGATCAAAGGATCTCCTTTTCTCTGTGGTACCTCTACAGGCACAATCTCGTCTTTAAATCTACCCGCCTTTATAGCTGCCTCCGCCCTATTCTGACTCAGTACTCCGTATTCGTCCTGGGCTTCTCTGGTTATGCCCCATCTCTTAGCTACATTTTCCGCAGTAACCCCCATATGAGCATCGGTGAATATGCACCAGAGGCCATCTCTTATCATAGAATCAACCAGTTCCCCGTTGCCCATCCTGTAGCCATACCTTGCATTAGGCACAAGATATGGAGCTCTATCCATGCTTTCTGTGCCGCCTGCTACTATAATTTCGGCATCGCCTGTTTTTATGGCTTGTGCAGCCATCAAAACGGATTTCATCCCTGATCCGCAAACTTTGTTCACTGTGGTACACGGTACTTCTACTGGCAAGCCTGCATAGATTGATGCTTGTCTGGCAATGTTTTGTCCATGTCCTGCGCCGAGAACATTCCCCATGATCACCTCATCTATTAGGCTAGGGTCTACGCCTGATCGTTTTACGACCTCCTTTATAACAACTGCCCCTAACTCGGGTGGAGAGATTTCGGATAAAGTGCCTCCGAAAGTGCCTATAGCGGTCCTGACGGCGCTTACAATTACTACTTCTTCCAAAGCGTACTCCTCCTTTTAAACGGCTTCTTTACCAATAATATACCTCAAGGGATCTACTTCCTCCCTTAGTATCCTCAATTCCTCCTCTGTTGGCTCTAAAGACACCTTGATTTCATCTGCCCAGAGTAATTCGAAGCCTGTGTTCTCTATAATTTCTTCTTTGGTCACACCTGGATGTATTGTTTCCACTTTCATCTTCTTGGTTTCTTCATCAAATCCCATAACGCACAAGTTCGTGATTACTTTATATGGCCCGGTTCCTGGTGGCAACCCTGCAGCTTCCCTTGCCCCTCTACCTGTAAGGTATCCGGGCGTAGTAAGAAAATCCAACTCCTTAACAAATCGTCTTTGATCGTGAGGCGTTATCATGAGGGTTCGCCAACATAAAGACGCAAGATCATTAGCTCCACCTGATCCTGGGAAACGAACTTTTGGTTTTTCAAAACTTCCAATCACAGTAGAGTTAATATTACCGTATTGGTCTATTTGGGCGCCGCCCAAAAAACAGTAATCTACTAGTCCTCTTTGACAAGTTTCCATAATGTCGGTCATGCTTGTAGCCATGATCGCCTTGGCAAAAGTACGCGAATCTCCAACAGAAATAGGCATTGTAGGCAACAGTGGGCCTACCCCTCCGGCTTCAAAAAAGATCATTAGATGGGGTCCGTGTGTTTTCTGAGCCAGCATTGTAGCAGCACAAGGCGCTCCCGTGCCTACAACCACACTTGAACCATCTTCAAGAAGCCTCGACGCGAGACATATCATGAGTTCCATTTCGTTGTATTGCATGTATAAAACCTCCTGGCTTGATACTTTGATATGGTATCTCAAATCCTAGATAACTATAGGGCCGTCAGGTTCTATGAACTCGAGTTTCCGTAACTCTTCAATTTTCTCTAGTCCCCCGCACAGCTCGAGATACTCGCTAAAATCCTTGGTTCCGTAAATATACTTAGACAGAAACGGCTGTAAAGTTTCGGGTTTTCCGTCAGCTGCCAACCATTCATTTAAATGTTCCTCATCAGAAAAATACTTGTACGGCATGTTCCCTGGGTAGCTTCCATAAGGAACGTGGCATACTGCATCCACGCAGTAGTATGGAATCGCAGTTCGGGAAGGATGTTCACGGATTTCTTCGTTGTCAATGAGTTCCTCAGTTGACAATATGACGTATTTCGAAGCTCTGGCCACATCCAAGTCAGACACTGTAATTCCATCGATTTGGGCGTTTCCATAACGATCAGCTCGGTGCACATGAATAAGGGCTACATCGGGATAAAGAGCCGGTAGAGCTATGAGATCTTTGCCTGTAAAGGGACATTGTATTTTCTTGGCCGCGCTATACTTGAACGTATCGGTGCCCAACATCACTCTGGCAGGCATGAACGGTATGCCCATTGCAGCAGCTCTGTACCTCCAGGCCAAAGCCGCGTTGGTCCATTCAGTTACCTCTATTCGACCTTCCTCAAATAATTTTCTTGCTGCTTTAGACAGGCCCCTTGCCTCTAAGCCAACTACATAAGCTACATCAACGCTTGCAATGCAGTCCCCTGCGGCTAAAATCTGAAAATCATGAGTTGCAGTGTGCCCGGAAACCCGAAGCTCTTTCTTGCGTTGCCGAAGAATTTCGTGGAGAAGAGCTGTGGGAATCCGATTAGTACCAAAACCTCCGATCGCCAAATAATCGCCATCATGTACAAAATCATTGACCGCTTCGCTGACGCTCATTAACTTGTCTTTCATGATCTTTGATTTTGAGCGGAAATGATCCCTTGCCTTGTCTGGATCTGGGTCAGCAAACAATTTTCCAATACCCTCATCTGCAATGTGCTGGTATACCATTTCAAACATACCTCCTTCATTATCCATATAGATGCAAAACTCGTGCCATGAGGCAAATGTAAGCAAACTCCTACATTACAGCGGACAAGCGATAGAAAGTAATGAGATCTGGTGCGAAGTTGGGTTAGCTATTGGGAAACGGTTTGCCCACCCAAGCTATATCTATAGCCCATATTTTTTGATCTTGGTCTGCAGCGTTCGCCTGGAAATTCCAAGATATTCTGCTGCTCGCGTGCGGTTATTATCGAAAAGGTTCAAAGCTTCTTGGATCTCATGTCTTTCAATTTCTTCCCAGGCCTGATCTTTTAGTTCTTTGAGTCCTACACCGTCAGTAGTAGAAGCGCCGGTGTCTCCAGTTCTATTTTCAATCAGTCTAAATTGAGGATCGTAGAAAAATACAGGGAGATCCTTTTTTCTTATGATTTTTCCATCGCACAATAAAGATAATTGCTGCATTACATTTTTTAATTCTCTTACGTTTCCGGGCCAAGGATAGGAAAGTAGAGTTGAAATAGCTTCATCATCTAGCTCTGGCACTGGTTTCTTTTGCTCCACAGCATATTCCCTTAAAAAATGTTTGGCCAAAACCGGGATGTCTTCTTTCCTCTCACGCAAAGGTGGAACTGTTATGGGGATTACTGCGATCCTAAAGTACAAATCCTGACGGAAAGCGCCTTTTAAGACTTCACCAGGCAGGTTTTTGTTCGATGCCGAAACCACCCTGAAATCCACAGGTACCCTGTGTGTACCACCTAAGCGGTCGATTTCTTTTTCTTCCAATACCCTCAAAATCTTAGGCTGCATGCTCAAGGGAAGTTCGCCAACTTCATCTAAGAATATGGTTCCACCATTGGCCAATTCAAACTTTCCTGGTTTTCGTTTATGCGCCCCAGAAAAAGCTCCTTGTTCGTATCCAAACAGTTCGCTTTCTAGAAGGTTTTCAGGAAGAGCCGCGCAATTGATTGGAACAAAGGGCTTATTCTTTCTTGGCGAACCGTAATGTATCGATTTGGCGATGATTTCCTTTCCAGTACCGCTTTCTCCCTGAATTAGGACAGGAACATCGCTGGCTGAAATCCTCTCGATGACTGAGAATAATTCCATCATCTTAGGAGAAACTGTAACTATGTTCTTAACGTGATACTTATCTTCAAGTTCGTGCCTTAGCCTTGTCACCTCCATAGACAATCTGGAATATTTGAGAGCGCTCTCAACCAGGAGTTTTAATTCCTCAGTATCAAACGGTTTGGTGATATAATCATGAGCCCCTGTCTTCATGGCTTTTACGGCTGTTTTTACTTCGCCATAGGCGGTCATAATCACTATAGGGCAAAGGCAACCTCGTGCGATTAGATCTTTCAAAATGTCTAACCCATTTGCGTCAGGGAGTCTCAGATCGAGCATAATGAGGTCTACATCATAATGCATAGCCGCATCCAGGCCTTCTCTGCCTGTTTCGGCGCTTAGCACCTCATATGAAGCGCCAAATATTTCGCGAAAAAGCCACGCTATATTGGGTTCATCATCTATAATTAGGATTCGTTCTTTCATGGATACCCTCCAAAACTTTATACCTGCAAATTCGTAAAATATGTCAATTAGGAGTCGAAAGCGGCTCCTAAGACAGGTAGCTTTATTGAAAAGCAGGTTCCTTCACCTGGAGCGGATTCAACTTCCAAAAACCCTTCATGTTCATATATGATCCGTTGCACTAATGGAAGCCCCAGGCCTGTTCCTCCCTTTCTAGTCGTAAAGAACATATCAAATATTTGGTCTTGATGATCAAAAGGTATCCCTGTCCCAGAATCTTTAATTGTGACGGTAAAGTATTTGGCCCTGGGCGCATAGTTTAGGTTAATTTGGATAGTACCACCATCAGGCATGGCCTGTATTGCGTTTAACATGAGGTTCATGAATGCTTGAACCAGGTGATCATAATCACCTATTATCTCTAAAACATCTACGTCGTGTTGAAAGGATATATTTACGTTGTTAACATTTGCATACGGGGAAATTAGGTCACATGCCCGCTTCAAAACTTGTATTACATCCAACTGCAATCTCTGAGGCTGGGAAAATCTGGAGAAATTCAACAAGGATTCGATTGTGCCGTCGATCCTGTCTATTTCGTAAGACACTATTTCCGAAAACTCAGTAAGAAATTCTGCATCATCTAGTCGTTCGGGCACCAGGGACACAGCACCTTTTATCACTGTCAAAGGGTTTTTCACTTCGTGAGATATAGCTGCTGCAAGTTCCCCTGCGGCAGCAAGTCTTTCTATACGTTCAATACGCTCCTCTTCAGCCCTGGCTTCTTTTAGATCTTCAAATAAGATAATGTAGCCAGCATCTTCACGCGCGCTATCTGCGTCCTTACTATCTAGGTCCCCCACAGGGGTTGTGACCATGGTGATAAGTTTATCGCCCTCTTTCGTGTGTACAGAAACGTGGGCAAATCGGTTCCTAGCTCCTTTTTTGTTGTCTTTGAGAGCGAAATAAGGGTCTATCCCCATTTTTTCTAGAGCATAGGTAATAGGTTTTCCTAGGAACTCTGTTTTGGAAATTCCCAAAATATCGCCTATGCCAGACGATACAAAACTTATTTTTTGATCAGATTCGACAAGTATTACACCTAGGCTTAAACTATCTAGGAACAGTTTTAAATACCTTTGAAGTTTTTCTAGGCCTGGCACAGCCGCTGACGAATCGAACTCTCCTGACTCCTGCAAGAGCAGAAGCCGGGATGCGAACATAAGAAGTCCTGTTAGCCCTAATAGAGGCTCAACATCTTGAGAGAAGAAAACGTCTTTTGCTCCCATCCTTATCTGAGCGTAGATGTCTTCGACGGCTTCGTTTGCCCAGACAAACCCAATAGTTTCCCCGTTCCTAACCAAAGGCCTCATACAATTCATTATTTCTCCTCGGACCATAGAGCCAACACCCACGATTTCTTTCCCGTTTTCCATAGCTTGCCATCCTAGGTGATCGGGGGCCAGATCCAAACCTACTTTTGCTCCGAAGCGGTCACTGGGTCCGTACGCCACAATTGCTCCAAGTTGCTTAGAATAGTATCCTGCGCCCACCCCTCGGTAACAAGACGCTACCATGTCGACAAAAGGCTCGAGAAACTCCTTTACCAAGGCGATTTTCTGTGCGTTATCTAAGTCTTTTCCTGCCTCGTTACTGGAATCTATAATCTCTGTGAAATCTCCAGTCAGATAAGAATCGAGCAGCCTTGTGATGCCGAAAAGTTTTTCCGCTTTTTCTTCGATAAGAGCGGCTTCTGCCTTTTGCAGGATTAGATACCTAGATTTCAACTGCAATCACACCTATACAAATGAAATAAGAAACCTGCTTGGACGTTTTAGTATTCGTGATCCAGTATAGATAATCCTGTACAATTAAGCTAGTACTGGGCAACCTTTTTAGTATAGTTTGCATATAATAGAGTAAAGTAAGGATGGGGTGAAAATGATTTGGTGCCGCGAGAAAAGAAGCTGAAAGCTCTATACAATCTTACATTAATGGTGGTGCAGAACCCTTTACTAACTTATTTGTTCGGGTATCTCACCGGACAAGTAGACAGGGTTCATTTTGTAGAGAATCTTGCAGGAGCTGACATCGCAGTAAAAATATCTTTGCGTAGACTCACATTATGGCCTGCTGATCCTTTCAGCGCCACTGTCAAAGGGGTTTCTATGCCTAACTCATTGGCATTGGTACAAGCCATTTCAGACCAAGAAGATATTCCAATATGTATCTCGGTGGATTTTGACAATATAAACGAAGCATACTGGTACCAGGAAGTACTATTGCCTGATGTGTCCTACGTGAAAGATGTGGTAGAGGCAGCCAAAGAAGAATCTTCCCTATTAAGACAGGAAATGGACAGAGTATTAGATATTTATCGAGAATGCCAAATGCTGTACAACTCTACAACAGGAGATAGACAAAAGGAAATGGCTTACTATATCAAAGTCGCTGAACAAGAGCTTAAAGCCTTGAGCGACAAGCTGGAGGAAGTAAATAGAAGGATGAGACAGCTAACAGATTATTAAATGAGGTGCAAAAGTAAAAACCAGTTTAATTACGTTTGCACCTCATTTTTTTCTTCACTCGTTTAACATGTAAGCTAGAGCTAATCTAGCTGTTGCCAAAATACCCTCCTTATGGGTTCGCTCGTGGGCATGGGACGCATCTACCCCAGTTCCGATCAACCCTGCCCTAATATTTGCCCCCGCCCTCAAGGCAGCGCTTGCATCCGAACCGTAGTAGGGGAATATATCTACAACGTAAGGTATATGATTATCCTCGCACAGTTTCTCTAGGTGTTTACGTAATTTCAAGTCATAGGGTCCCGATGAATCTTTTGCGCAAATAGAGACTGTGTACTCGCTTCCTGAAAGTCCATCCCCTACACACCCCATGTCAACGGCTACCATCTCTCTAACTGTCTCGGGTATTCCGTAAGACGCGCCATGGCCAACCTCTTCATAGTTAGTAAAAAGTAGGTGAGTAGTATAAAAAGGTTTTAGGCTGTTTTCTGCCAAATACTTTGCCGCGCCAAGCAATACAGCGCAAGAAGCCTTATCGTCTAAGTGTCTCGAGTTTATAAATCCGGAACGGGTGACTTCTGCCCGAGGATCAAACGATACGAAATCGCCTGCTTTGATACCCAAACCTAAAGTATCTTCTCTAGACTTCACTTTTTCATCAAGCCTAACTTCCATGTTGTCTTGGTTTCGTTCAATTTTAGAAGATTCTGCTCCCCACACATGAGATGCAGCTTTTACGGTCAAAACAGTACCTGTGTATATTTCTCCAGACCTTGCTTCTATGGACACCCTTTCCCCTTCTATGCTGTGCCAGTCACCGCCTATAAGAGACAGTTTAAGTCTGCCGTTAGATTTTACTTCAAAAACCATGGCTCCTAACGTATCAACGTGAGCTGACAATAACCTTTCACCTCCAGGATTTTCACCTGGTATAGTTACTAGTAGAGCTCCTTTGTTGTTCACACATCCCTCGTATCCAATGTCTGCAAATTGTTTTTTCAGCCAGTCAATGGCTTTGTCTGTGTTACCACTCACGCTAGGTATGTTAAGAAGGTCTACAAGTTTTTCAGTAATGTATTCTATATCCGGGACGTAATTCAAAACTGCCATCTCCTTTTTGCATATAAATAGGGCTCCTTAGACTAGAGTTCGATGGTTGTTGTCGCAGATCCTGCCCTCCCAGACGTAACTATGATGTTAACCGTGCTACCTGGTCGGCCCCTGACCATCCAAGACGCCTTCTTCTTACGATCGTTTCCTGCCAAGTATCCATCGAGATGTCCCAGATCCTGCTCTGCTTTGCCTGAGACAATTTCGATGCCACCTTGTCCATTTTCGCGTTGTGCTGGGTTAACAACTGGATCAATCTTCACCTTCACAGGACGCACCGCATTCATTTTCAGCGCATTAAAGGTGCCGTGAGTAGGAAGATAGCCTTCATTTGTGACTACCACTTCTATTTTGTGCAAATCTCCTTCCGTACACTCTACGTTTACCTTATCAATTCCTATTCTAGGAGCTGATTTGGCCATCTCCAGTGCGAATAGCCCATTCTTTCTGCATTCTTCTTCTAGAAGGCTAATTGGAGGGTTCTGCCTACCAAATTTAGGCTCCCAGCCTCCTATCTCTACTTCCCCAAGTTGAGGATGGTCGAACTTCTGCCAGTTCACAAACAATTGTCCTCCCATGACTTCATCGTTCCAACGCAAAAGGGCAAGGCCTTCTTCCTCTAACTGTTTGTGAGACATGGAGAGGTATTGATGGGAAGGACGCTTGGGCAGTCCTGCCCGGCCATTCATATCCCATAATTCGGTCGCAAACGACAGGATCCCCAAGGTTTCGTAAAACCATTCTAAGGCGCTTCCTACCGATGGTCTCGTTTGGTCTTGTGTGAACCATTCAAATATAGATTTGCATGGGTAACCAGTGATTTCTTCTCCTATCTGGCCTATGGTGCAGTATACTTGCAAGTCTTTGGGATCCATTGCGCTGTCTCTTTGAGTGCAGAATGGACGCAAAATGTATCCGCCAGTTGTATGGTAAGACATGGAAAGCACAATATTGGGGTGTGAGACAAAGAAATCTGCTATTGCCTTCAGCTCAGGCTCCGAAAAAGGGTAGTCGCCGGAACCTGGTTGACGTGTCTTTACTGCCCAATTGGTTGGGAAGTTTCTGTTGAAGTCTAACCCGTATTTTGGAGGCGCGTCTTTGACAGGTAAATCCTTATCATATTCTCTAATTAATCCTTCCCGATATACGTTGTAATACGATACACCGTCTAATGGTAGATCGTTGGGCTCACGCCTTATCATCAATCTCGGATCTTTGCTTGATATTTTCCACGCGCCGTTTGGATCTCTAACCCTCATAGTGAGTATCTTTCCGTTTCCATCTATATCCTCAGGATACAGTCCTGGCTTCTCATCGTAATCTTCAGGCCATTCTCTTAAACTAGACCTAACTGTATGAGGTGTCGAAAGATAGTATTCAGCGCCATCTGCGGCAATCCTAGGTATGAAGAAAAAAGCTTGTGTGTCCAACAAGTAAGTTATTGCATTATCGTTACCGTAAGAATTGAGCAGATGATCTATTATCCAAAGGACAGTCTCGCATCCTGCTACTTCTCCTGCGTGGATATTGCCATCTAAATATACACCAGGTTTGTCCTTGGCAGAGCCTGTTTCTTTGTTGGTTACCTCAAGCATCCAAATGTCTCGCCCCTGAAAAGATTTGCCTACAGTCTCGAGATTGCACAGGTTGGGATGCTCTGAAATGCAGGACTTAAGAAAATCTTCTATTTCTTGATATGTGTGATATTTGTCAAATGTAATAGACATTGAGCATTCACCCTTCCTATGACAAAAGGATCTGCGAGACGCAAACCCCTGCCCTCTTAGATTTAGCAGTTATCTCCAGGACCGTCGACTTTGGAGCTTTTATCACCCATTCCAGTTTCTTGCTTCTTTCTGGCCTCGCACCTCTCTGATACCTGCCGAAAGACGACGCTAGCCCTTCTAGGTGACCGATTTCCTGGGATTGCTTCCCTGTGATGAATTCTATGCTCTCTCCTGATACAACCACCTTTACAGGATCAGCGCGGCCAATTTCAATACCTTTTTGACATCCGTACGTGGGCTTATACCCCTTGTTTACGACTGTAGCTTTGACTTTATAAAGGTCAGGTCCAATGTTGGTTACATCTACCTTCTCTACGCTCAATTCTGGGAAACACGCGGCATGATAAAGGGTGAAAAGACAGTTCTTGTGACATTCCCCTTCAAGGAACTGTGGCGGCGGATTGGTCAAGGTAAACTTGGAATTCCACCCTCCTAGTTCAACGGGACCTAACTGAGGATGTTCAAATTCATACCAATCGACAAACCCTTTCCCTGCTAGTTCCCTATCATTCCACTTTAAAAGGTTCAGCTGGGCTTCCTCATACGTAGGCGACTCATCGAACAGTTTGTTACCTGCTCGAACAGATGCGTCCCAAAGTTCTGTGGAGAAAGTCAATATTCCCATATGTTCGTATAACCAATCCATCAAAACCCCCTTGAGCGCCCTGCTTTTGTCTCTAGTGTAATCTTCGTACGTGGAAATATGGGGATAACCGGTTAGGTCTGTGCCCTTCTGACCAATGGTTTTGTACATACTTACGTCGAGAGGCGGCATTTTTTCATCGGGTATAGTACAACAAGGCCGTAAAATTGCGCCCATCGTAGTATGGTATGCCATGGCTCCAACAATGTTTTTGTGGCTAGTGACGAATTCGGCAATCGCCCTAGTTTCTGGTTCTGAAAGAGGATACGGCCCCGCCCCATATTGTTTTACTTCAGGTTCCCAGTTAGCCGGGAAGTTTCGATTAATGTCCAACCCCCATTTGGGAGGCGCGCTTTTTATATCGTCGGCATCTGAGTTTTCGAGAATCCCTTCAGTGTATACGCAGTAAAATGGCCCTTCTTCATCCCACGGTTCTCTGCGTGTCATGAGTCTAGGATCCTTAGACGATATTTTCCATTCTCCGTTAGGATCCTTTATCCTCATCTGAAGAATTAGCCCATTTCCGTCTACATCTTCTGGAACTAGCCCTTCACGTTTGTCTACTTCAGGATATTCCCTTGTACTTGATCTTAAAGAATACGGAGTATGTAGGAAAATCTCTGCGCCGTCTACTGATACTCTAGGTATGATGTAGAAAGTTGTCTTGTCCAATAACTTGGTGACCAGTGGATCAGAACCGTATTCGGATAAAAGATACCATATGGTGTAGAGGCAAACTGCAGAGCCCGTTACCTCGCCTGCGTGTATATTTCCGTCAATGTACATTGCAGGTTTCTCGTCAGCTGCTCCTGTTCCTGAATTGGTTATTTCCACCACCCAAATGTCTCTACCCTCGTATGATTTACCTATAGAGCCTAGGTTTGCCAGGCTCGGATTTTCTGCAACCATTTGTTCCAAAACCTCAGTCAATTCCGCGTAATCCAGATATTTGGAAAAATTAGGTTTATTCAAGTTGATCCTCCTTTTCCTTGCTGTACCGCAAATTCGTAGATTAGAATTCTATTCCTTTTCTCGCCTCTATGCCCTGTGAGTAGTGATGTTTTATCTCTTTAACCTCTGACACCATGTCCGCATAGTCTATAATCCTTTGTGGACAGTACCTACCAGTCAGAACAATGTCTACGTCCGGAGGCCTTGCATCAAGTAGTTCTATGACTTCTTGCGTCGCAAGTAGGCCACACGCCATAGCTATGCACGCCTCGTCTAACACAACTAATCCGTAGTCACCTGATTGGATTGCCTCGTAAGCCCGGTCCAAACCCTTTCGTGCTAGTTCCTTATCAATTGGATCGGGATCTGTAAGGTTTACAAACGATTCACGTCCCCATTGCTCGATTTCCAGGTCGGGCAAAAATCGCTCTGCGGCGATTTTTTCGCCGTACACGTTACCCGGGCCCTTCATGAACTGCAAAAACAATACTTTCCTGCCCCAACCTATCTGCCTAAGCGCCAAACCTAAAGCTGCTGTTGTTTTCCCTTTCCCGTTTCCTGTATACACCATGACTAGTCCCAAACTACCATCGGACACAATCATGCACCTCCATCTGTTGAAGATTCTCCATCCTCACCCTCATTCCCTCCAAGGGTATTTGCTTTTATTGAATTACTTTCACAGCGGTCAATATTTACGACGCGAGCAGGGAATTCCGGGTTTCTACTAGAAATTGTACTCAAACAGGGTGTAACATAATCATGAAGACGTTGTTAACGTTATTTGGAGGATCAAAGAAGTGAGTCCTGCTAAAACCCAGTCCGCAAAAAGCAAAGGTAGCGATCGAAAGGCTAGCAAATGGCCTTGGATAGCTCTATGCGTCTTTGGGGTGCTACTTGTGACGGCCCAGGGAATATCTACGTCTAAACCAACAGGGCACAATTGGGCCCTTAGCCTTACGATGTGGGTTGCACGAAATACCGCTGCCCTCGCCGGAGATCTAACTATGTTCCTCTGCTTCCTGGTTGTTCTCACATCTCTTACCAAGATTATAAACACTGGAGATCCTTTTCCCAGACCTATATGGGGCTTATGGGTGCTATTTGTGTTCGGTTGCGCTTTGTGGCACGACATCAAAATCCCGTGGGAAAACAGTTTTACCATGGCCAGAATGGGGGCAGGTGGCGGCCTGTTGGGTGCGGCAATAGATTGGTTCTTAAGGGTGTTGTTCGGCAGGGTTGGAGCCATCGTGGCAATACTTTTGGGCGCATGGATAGGATTATCGCTGATCGCCAACAAATCGCCATACACACCCTTTTCTTTCATATGGATGATTTGTGTTTCCATATGGCAACAAATAGAGGGTTTCTTTGTGAATTTCTTCAGACCACACGGTGTCGAATTGGAAAGTATTGAACCTGAGCCGGTTTTGGAATCTGATACTCAGAAGAAAGAACAGCGTTCGTCTGAGCGGAAACGTGCCAAAAAAGAGCCAGGGGTCAGTAAAGAACCATCATATGCAAACACAGTGGCCGAAATTCGTGAACAGTTGCAAAGAGCAGATCAGGGTGGAAAAGAGAAACAGGAAGACGCTGCATTCCAGGTGCCAGTGGAACAATTGTCCCTTGGTGACGAGGCTTTTTATGAGTTTCCGCCTGTCACTATCCTTGAAAAAAGGGATGCCACCAGAACCATTACGCCTAAACAAGTTGATGAAACAGCCAAGAGGATCGAAAAAACCCTGCTTTCTTTTGGGGTGGCGGCGAAAGTTGTAAACGTGACGCAAGGTCCTACAGTAACTAGATTCGAAGTGCAGCCGGGGCCCGGCGTCAAAGTATCAAATATAGTCAATTTATCTCAAGATTTGGCATTGGCTTTAGCAGCACAGGATATACGTATAGAAGCTCCCATTCCTGGCAAATCGGCTATAGGGATTGAGGTTCCCAACAAGAGCGTTTCGATAGTACCTTTAAGAGAGATAATTGAGACAAGGGAGTTTAGGGATAGCCGTTCCCCGCTTACAATTGCCTTAGGCAAAGACATCTCGGGACGCCCCGTAATAACTAGCCTTGAAAAATGTGTGCATCTGCTTATAGCAGGCGCTACAGGTTCTGGTAAGAGCGTTTGCATCAACTCAATTATCGCCAGCATATTGTTTAAGGCCCGTCCTGACCAAGTTAAGTTGTTGTTAATCGATCCCAAAAGGGTAGAACTGTCTGCCTGGTCTCATATACCCCATCTAATTTCACCAGTAGTGACAGACCCTAAGAAAGCAGCAGCTGCTCTTAGGTGGGCGGTAAAGGAGATGGAGTCCAGGTACGAGAGATTCACTAAAGTAGGCACCAGGGATATTGATAGGTATAACGAAATATCTAAAGTCCCAGGCCAAGTTAAACCTGCGCTGCCTTACATTGTGATTATAATCGATGAGCTTTCGGATCTTATGATAGCGGCACCTGCTGAAGTAGAAGATGCCATATTCAGGCTTGCCCAGATGGCAAGAGCGTCAGGTATTTACCTAGTAGTGGCTACTCAGAGACCATCTGTAGACGTTATTACAGGCACTATAAAGGTGAACATACCTTCTAGGATCGCGTTCGCAGTTGCATCTCAGGTTGATTCTAGAACTATTCTGGATATAGGAGGCGCCGAAAAACTTTTAGGTAGAGGCGATATGTTGTTTTTCCCAGTTGGCGCCACGAAACCCATACGAGCCCAGGGTGCCTATATTTCAGAATCAGAAATAGATAAGCTGGTGGCTTTTGCTTCAAGTCAGGCAGAACCACAATTTGCTGCCGGCGTTCTGTCAATGCCGGAATCCTCAAAAATAGAGATTGAGATGCAAGAAGATCCCCTTTTTCCTCAAGCGGTCCGAATAGTGGTCGAAGCCAAACAGGCATCAGTATCTTTGCTCCAAAGAAGACTGCCTATTGGATACTCGAGAGCTGCCCGGCTAATCGACGCCATGGAACTGAAAGGGTTTATAGGTCCTTACGAAGGATCCAAGCCACGGGAGGTTAAATTATCCATGAGCGAGTATTTGCGCTTATTTGAGGATCACAACCATGGCAACTATGGCGAGAGTTCAAATGAATCTACAGAGGCAACTGAATCATAAACAAGTGCTATCAAGCCTCCCCAATTGCCCTTATAAATTCCAAGGGACACACTAATCTAGAGGTTCCGTAGAAAGGCGTTCCAGACTCCCACAAAGCTTGAAATATTTGATTCTCGGTAAGGGTAGGATTTACCTGAAAACCAAGGGTTACGAGTCCTGCTACATATGCAGTAGACCAATCCAAAATACCCGAACCATAATATGTGTATTGTTGAGGCCCATGACTATTGGGCACAGCAATGAAATCTGAAGGAGCCGCAAGGAGATCACTGGGTTCAGACATGATTGACTCGAGCCAATCATTGAATTCTATATAGTCACTATACACATATGCGATATACAGAAAAGTGTTTATGGCTTCAGCTTGGATAGAATTAAGTTCTTCCATATCCGTAAGGAGTTTTTTTAGAATCTCTATTGCCTCGTCCCATGAATTGGCGTTGTGAGACTGAAGCGAATCTCCGATTTGCTTTTTTGCTAAAGTCCATGACCACACTTGGTAATTATCCGGTTCGTCTCTGTTCATTGTAGGAGGGCATCCAGTTCCTGTAATAGGAAGCGAGGTTTGCATTCCAGGGTATAACACAACAATGTTTTCTGCCTTGGCTTTGTTTAAAGCGTCTGCTAATCCTTTTACTGGTCCTTCAGGATCTGCGGCAATCTGTAACGGATCGGGCCCTAAAGCAAGTAGGACCAGTCGTATCTTTTCTTCCTCAGGCAGGGTTTTCTGAAAATCCAATAGTTTCTCCATAGCCTTTTTGTAACCATCATATGGGTCTTCATCATCAGAAACTGCAAAATAGTACAACGTGGCGTCAGGCGCAACACCGCTACTACCGCCAACTATGCCCGCTAGTGCAGAGCCATGGGAACTTAGTTCCTCTTCATGCGTGGAAGAAGACGAGACTTCAAAATAATTCAGGTTGTCTTGAAACGCCTCATGCTCCTTTAACATGGTTCTGTCGATTATAGCTACTGATATTCCTTTGCCGGTTACTCCATTCTGATGCAACTCAGACAGGCCGAGCCCCAAGTACTTACCGCTTTCCATAACTTGGTTAGCTAGTAACTGCAACGAATTATCCTCGGTTTCGGGCCATTTGGTTGATGTATCGAAGGTAAACGTATATAGAATTTCTGAAATGTTCTCTATCTTCATGTCTGACAAGTCAGCACCAGTGAAGTCAGCAAATGTAAAAGACTCAATAATAGGTGCAGGAATGTCTGCAAACGGGCTATTAGTACCATGCCCCGAACTGAAGTACATAAGGATTCCTGCAATGGAACCAAGTATCATGACTATAACTAAGAGAAGCACTACTGTTTTTTTCAAATGCCTTCCTCCAGTGCGAATTATAGCATTATAGCTAAGTCTTAACCCAAGGCTAGACTGGCAATAACTGCTAAGATACCAACGATCCAGCAATAGTGCGAAAACTTATACAACTCTCCTTTTCGTATAGTGCGAAACAAGACTGCAAGGGCTATCATTCCTACTCCAAATGAAATGGTTCCCCCTAGTAAGGCCATAGGCTCAAACACTGGGTTTTGGGTTTTTACAGCCTGCATTATGTCCAAAAAGGCTGCCCCAAACACTGCAGGTAACGAAAGCAAAAACGAAAATATGGCCGAGTCTTCTCTGGACATGCCAGTTAATAGTCCTGCAGTGATAGTAGTCCCAGATCTAGATATGCCCGGTATGATCGCTATGGCCTGCGAAACACCTACAATTAAGGATTTTGGAAAAGTAACTGTGTCTAGAGGGAAATCCTGAGTAGATAAGTTCGTAGCAGCGCTTGTAGGTTTCACGCTTGGCGTTGATTTTGAGAACTGAAGTATGCACCCAGTGACAATAAGACATATTGAAGCAACTAACGATGAAGAAAAATAACTGTCTATATGATCTTCGAACAAAATACCAACTATGGCTGCAGGAATTGATGCCGCTATAATATATCCTGCAAGTATAAGACACCTTTTTCTTTCTTGTTTCGATGTAGGACGAAATATTCCCTTAATAAGCCAGGAAATGTTTTTGCGCAGCATTACCACGGTTGCAAACGCGGTACCTACGTGTACCCAAATCGCAAACGTAAGTCCCGGACTAGGAAGTCCAATAAGCTTAGATCCTAGAATTAGATGACCTGAACTTGACACAGGCAGGAACTCGGTTAGACCTTGAATGATGCTTAGTACAACTACCTGCCACAAATCCATGTAAGATCACATCCGATACGCATAATGTGGCGCTAAAAGCGCCGTGCCACAATTAGTACATTTCAAGAATTTCTTCAGCGATGTTTACGGCATGGTCTCCGATTCTTTCTAAGTGAGTCAGAACATCAAGATATATCACTCCAGATGCTGGATAGCATATTCCTTGGTTCAACCTTCTTATGTGCTTGGCTCTCAAATCTCTTTCCATTTGATCTAAGGCGTCGTCCAAGGTGATTATGGACGAGGCTTTGGTCTTATCTTTGCTTTTCAAGGCATCAATCACAGTTTCTACCGACTCTAACACTTTCGAGGTCATTTCGTCCAGTTCCCTGACTGCCTCATCAGAAAAGGGTAAATTGTTTTCATATCTATATTCAGCCAGTTCTACCAGGGAAACTGCATGGTCTCCGATTCTTTCCAAATCCGCACATATACTTATCACAGATGTCAGAATTTGCGCTTGGCTTTCGTTTACACTCTGTTGAGAGATTTTAGCCACATAGTAGTTTATGGCTTCTTCAAGCTCGTCTATAATCTCTTCGATGTCATAGAAACGCTTTTTATCTTTTGTTTCATCACCTTTGAATATATCTATGGCAGTTTTCAGATTCTCATAGCAAAGATCCGCCATCCTAGCTACTTCCTTCTCAGTTTGCATAACGGCCATAAAAGGTGTGGAAATCAATCTAGGATCTAAGTATATGGGACCATGCTCTATTTCCAGATCCTCTCCTTTGAGGATTTTGCAAACAAGAGACTCAAACTGACGAACAAATGGCAGCAATATCAAAGTGGTAACTACATTGAACATAGTGTGAGCGTTAGCTATTTGTCTTGACACCTGAGGGCTTGACATAACCACTAGATTTTCAAAGGGCCCAAGCAAAGGTAGTAATATGATAAGGCCTGCAATGTTAAACAAAAGGTGCGACAGAGCGGTACGACGCGCTGTCAGAGATGTTCCAATGGAAGCTATTAGGGCGGTTGAAGTAGTTCCAATATTAGATCCTAACAGAATTGGAACTGCCGCCTGCAGACTTATAATGCCTCTAGCCGCCATTGTGACTAAAATGCCTGTAACGGCAGATGATGATTGTAAAATAACTGTAATAACTATCCCTACCAGAATCCCGATGAAAGGATGTTTTTCTCCAGTAGTTATGAGATTAAGAAAAGGCGGATAAGTCTTAAGGGGATCAAGAGCATTTCCTACAATGGTTAACCCTAAAAATAACATTCCAAAGCCGATCAAGCATTCAGCAATACCCTTAATTCCTCTCTTTTTCCCAAGCAATGAAAGCAGCATTCCAATAGCTATTGCAGGAAGGGCAACTTTCTCAAGCTTAAAGGCTACCAGTTGGGCAGTGATGGTAGTCCCAATATTGGCGCCCATAATCACTCCAATTGCTTGATCCAAACGCATGAGTCCGGCATTTACAAAACTTACACACATGACTGTAGTAGCAGCCGATGATTGTATAACTGCTGTGACAATGAACCCGGCTGCAGCGCTTGCCAAAGGATTTACTGTCAGTACCTCGAGAATGTGGCGCATTTTGTCTCCGGCTGCCTTTTGTAAACCATCACTCATCTTTCCCATTCCATAGATAAACAGCCCGACACCACCTAGAGCGTTAAGAACCATTGCTATATTCAAATATCAATCACCTCCCTGTACGTATGTAGCTAACTATGCAAGCAAAACCATGATAACATAACAAAAGTAGATTCGGTATTACCTATTCATACGGGGGTGCAAGAATAATGTGGAAAGAATTTGAAGAGTACACAAATGAGCTAGTAAAAGATAACCACGTACCTGGGGCCGCTGTTGCAATATCCGAAAACAACGAAATCATATATGCTAAAGGTTTTGGGGTTCGAGACGTAAATGCAAATGAACCGGTAGACCTTTGTACTATATTTGGAATCGCTTCAGTTAGCAAGTCTTTTGCTGCGCTGGCTATTATGGAACTACAAGATAAAGGGATGCTGAGCGTAGACGATCCAGTAGTAAAATATATTCCCCAATGGCGGATTTCAGGTGTCGATGACATGAGTGATATCAAAATCAGTCACCTTTTGTCCCACACCACTGGGGTACCTCCCATGAAAAGACGAGAAGAACTGGTCAAATTTACTGAACATTTGGAGGTGTTTGAAACAGAGCAACTGGAACTTCTAGGGAGGCCAGGAGAATATCTGAGCTACTGCAATGACACTTTTCTGCTCTTAGGTCTGATCATTCAGGATCTTACAGGGAAACTTTTCACCCGTCACATGACAGTAGAGATCCTAGACAAGCTGGAAATGAATCGATCCACTTACAGTCTTGAGGATCTTAGAAAATTCGATAACGTGTCTGTGCCATACGTCTACAACGAGCAAACATGTTCATTGGAACAAGTGCCCTGGCCCCAACTTGGTAATTATGAAGTAGGCGGCGGCATACGTTCCAACGTACTAGATCTTATGAACTATTCTCAGGTGTATCTGAATTCGGGAACATTCAAAGGCAAAGCTATAGTATCCCCTGAGGCGATACAAAGGATGTTACAGCCTGTTTATAAAATAGGGAGAAATACCTATTACTGTTACGCACTAAAAGTAACCCCAGATTACGAAGGGGTGACCTTAGTTGAGCATGGTGGTAGTCAGCCGGGCGTGTCATCAAACTTTGGTTTTGTGCCAGAAACAAACCTTTCAGTAGCAGTCCTTACCAACGTTTCTGACGCACCTTCAGACAGAATTTGGTTGGCTGCTGTAAATGCTTACCTTGGATTGCCCTTAGACAAACAACGAAGTTACGAACCTGAATATGACATGGATCCAAAAGACATGGAAAAATTCTGCGGCACCTACCAATGTGACGAAGGAAGTAAGTTCACTATTTCCTATGACCAGGAAAAATTGAAGATAACCATCAACAATCATGAATACGACCTTAGACCTAGCTCGGAGAACACCCTTGTTTTCTACAGAAAAGGTTCAGAAGAGGTGGTAAGATTTTATTTCGATGAATCAGGTTTGCCTTGGGCTGCATTTTTCGGCCTAAGAATGCTTAGGAAGGTCAGAGACTAGAAATTGCGTTCGGGCATGGATTGCTAACTGCCATGCCCGAATCTTATCTCATTTGTCATCTCAGGTATCTTAGTATCCTTAATCCGTTAAACGTGACAACTACGGCAGCTCCTGAATCCACTAGTACCGCTAACCAAAGGGGCAAAGTTCCTGCAAACACTGCGACCAAGGCTAACAACTTTACAGCCACGGAAAAGGAGATGTTCTGGGTAATCAGACCTGTAGATTGTTTGGCTATGTCGATTGCTGTTGGAATCATGAGTAAATCCGGTCGCATCAATACTACATCTGCAGTTTCGAGGGTGATGTCCGTTCCACTCCCCATGGCTATCCCTACGGTTGCCTCAGCTAAAGAAGGTGCATCGTTTATTCCGTCTCCCACCATAGCTACGTAATCCCATTCCCTTTTCAGTTCCTCGATCAAATCTACTTTCTCATAAGGTAAAAGCCCTGCGTAAACTTGTGAAATCCCAACTTCGGCAGCCACTGCTGCCGCAGTCTTAGCATCATCTCCGCTTATCATAATAGTCTCTATGCCTCGTTGATGTAGCTGGGAGATTGCCTCTGGAGCTTCAGGACGAATCTGGTCTGAAAGCACTAGCATACCCAAAATGTTACTTTCAACTCCTACATACACCACTGTCTTACCCTTTTCTTTAAACCGGTCTGCCTCCGATTTGATTAACATAGGTATTTCAATTCCCTGTTCCGAAAATAGGTTTTCATTACCTGCTAGGATGGTACGATCAGAAGATATAGCAATAGCTCCTTTTCCTGGAATTGCCTTAAACTCGTCAGGAAAATCCACTTCAATCTCTCTCTTTTGTGCTTCTTCTACAATGGCTTTGGCTAATGGGTGTTCAGATGTACATTCTACAGTAGCGGCGTTAAAGAGCAATGATTCAACAGTTTCTTTACCTAAAGGTAGAATTTGTTCTACCACTACTTTGTTTTGAGTGATGGTGCCTGTTTTATCCAAAGCAACTGCCCTTATTCGTCCAAGCTGCTCAAGATGAATTCCACCTTTCACCAAAATACCATCCCTAGCTGCCCTGGTAATAGATGCTACTACCGTCACCGGTGTCGAGATAACCAGAGAACACGGACAAGATACGATTAACACTGTTAAGCTTCGGTATATCCAGGGTCTAAATTCTTGCCTAAAAACCACAGGTACCAAGACTGCAAGAATTAAAGAAAGTGCCAACATGAGAGGGGTCCAGATTCTAGCGAATCTGTCTACTATCTTTTGAGACTCCGCTTTTTTGGACTGGGCCTCTTCGATCATTTCGATTATGTGGGCCAAAGTAGTATCATAAGAAGGTTTGGTCACACAGACCTCTAACGAACCTTCTAAGTTAAAACTCCCGGCAAACACTATGCTTCCTTCTTCCTTATCGACAGGCATAGATTCGCCGCTAATCACCGATTCATCTACGTGAGAACGTCCTGATAAAACCTGGCCATCTACTGGCACTTTTTCGCCAGGAAGAACATAAACAATGTCGCCTGGGGAAATTCTTTCAGCAGGTATCTCCATCAAAACATCGCCACTTTTTATTCGTGCTGTCATAGGTGCAAGATCCATCATTTCTCTAATAGATTTCCTGCTTCTATCTTCGGCCCTTTCCTCCAAATACTCCCCTATACTAAATAGGGTGAGAACTGCAGCTGCCTCGCCAAATTCCCCTAAAATTACCGCCCCTATCCCCGCCACCGTCGTCAAAAAGTTGATATCTAGACCATGGCCTGATAGAAGAGTTTTCAAGCCTTCTTTGGCTACAGGATAACCTGCTATAACTGTAGCGGCAAGATAGGGAATTGGATAAAATGAGTGGCCCAAATGCTTCAGAATTAGACCCATTATGATCCCAACGATTCCAATTAATGAGGGTAAAAGATTTACAAAGCTGACTTCTTTAGATGCATGTTCTGACAAGATGATATCATGCGAATGCGAACAACTTTGTCCCCGTCCATGAGTGCAGACTTCTTGATGTTCCATTGATCCATGCAACATGTAGCCCTCGCTTTCGTCATCGTAGTTTTTACTTATGTTGCGAATGTTTAAATGCTTCGTCTAACAGTCTAATTACGTGTTCATCGTCGAGGGAGTAAAACACTCTCTGCCCCTCTCTCCTGCTTTTAACCAACCTAGATGTTCGAAGCAGTCTAAGATGATGAGAGACATTTGAGACTGAAGAATTGACTGCAGCTGCTAGGTCGTGAACGCACCATTCATCTACCGATAGTAGCCACAAGATAGACAGCCTGGTCTCGTCAGCCATTACTTTAAATATAGACACCACGTAGTCCATGTCAGGCATTTGATCCTGCCACTTCCGAATCTTGTCTTGGTCTATGTCATGGGGCAAACAAACGTCTAAGTCATCTGTCATTTATCTCACCTCTTATAACTATTATTGATCAATTGTTCAATTATTGCAACAAATATTCCAACTCGACTATCTAAAACATTTTGGGAGTCTAAACTTGCTATGGTTCCGTGGGGATTATTACCAGTTCATATAAATTAGGTAGGTCTGCGGCGATATTATCTAATTCTTCTTCAGGGCATGACAAAGTATGAACGCTACCGTCAGATATATATCTCGTCTTAGAAGTATCTAAGTACTTTAACCATTTGGTTATTTCCTCTTCACTACCCCTGATTCTAGGTAAGGCAAGGGGATCAAGAAACTTGTGATACGGGGACAAGGCTGCTTCAGCGCCTACAAGTAGAATTCCTTTGTTTTCATACTCTATACCCTCAAACTCGCCTTTAACCAGGTATTTTTTTGCCTCGTCAATCCTCGGATAGTTGCCGTATGGCAAAGCTAGAGAAAGTGGCTTTACTCCTGTAAGGTTGAAAATCTCGTTGGACTGTTTACCTATCTCCATCTGAACAACTTCAGGCGAAGCTTCTCTCAAATCCTTATGGTTGTACGTGTGATTCCCGATTTCCATTCCGCAAGCCAAAAGGAAATTTAACTTCTGTTCTACCTCCTCAGGCACGTCAAAAGGTGCGGGAAAATCAGCAAAAAAAGTAGCTGCACAGCCAAAATCAGGATGCTTTTCTGAAAACTCAAGTAGGATGCCAACTGCGCATCTAGGATCAGGCATTTTTCCCTGAGGCAGAAACTCTTTTCCTAGGCTTCCTTGGTAATCGCCATCTATTAAACGAAATTGGCTCAAAGTGCTGTCGTCAAAAGTTAGAATTAAAGGCGAGGTTCCTCTGGGAAGATCAATTTCGCCTGATAGGTAAGACTGAAAAGGCACTAGAGTATAACCTAGTTTGTAAAACCGCTCCAGATCCTTTTTGAAATTTTCGGGTGTCCTTACCCAGTCAGATTCGGGTTCGCTTATTGCGTGATACATAATTATAGGTACTTTGCCCATTTCATTTGGCCTTTGGGACAATTGAGATACAATTGAAAGTCGCTCCTCTTCTTCGGGAGAAAGAGGTTTTTCATCTGCAACATGAGCAGGATTTGCAGAATCAGTTTCGTCTGCCACTGGTTCTCTATGTAGAAACCAAACTCCTTCTACATACGAGGGGTAAAAATAAAATGCAAGAAGCACAGCGGATATAACGCATAGGAAGAGAACTACCCCTCTTCTGCGCTGGCGTTTCTTCTTCTCCATACGTTTCATTCGCTTTGCTTCGGCTCTGCTTGGGCCATTTAGAGTTGTCTTGCTCACATTGCTTACCTCTTCATAACAAACTAACCCTAAATTAGTCTGACGTATGTACTGTTTCTCAGTTCCCAAATTAAGTCAAGCTTTTCTTGCAGCGAGGTAGTAGTATAATGATGTAGTGTTTTTGAAGCGAACTAGACAGGCTTGAATTTTCAGGGGAGCGATGCGCAAATGTCAGAAACAAAACCTCCGTTTCTTACTTCGTATCTAGTTAAACGCTTTACAGGTCAGGAAGATCCAACGGCACCTGTGAGAGATCCTTATATGCGCAGCAAATACGCTTTCTTAGAAGCAATAGTCAGCATAGTAGTTAACCTTGTTTTGGCGGCGGTCAAGATATTTTTTGGCTTGGCACTAAACAGCATTTCTCTTCTGGCTGATGCGGCGCATACCGCCTCTGACGTGCTTACCTCTGTTGTAGTGCTGGTAGGGTTCAAAATAGCTGATATGCCTGCTGATGATGAGCATCCTTTTGGACACGGAAGAGTTGAGTTTATAAGTACGTTTATCGTTGCTATTTTACTTACTTACGTAGGTATACAATTTGGTAGATCATCTTATTTAAGGCTTGTAAACAAAGTTCCTGTAGAGGGTAATGTGGTTGTAGCTGTAATCATGGTTGGGGGAGGTCTCGTTAAAGAATGGATGACGCGATTTGCCTTATACCTTGGCGAAAAAGCCGATGCTCAAGTCGTTGTGGGAGATGCGTGGCACCACCGTACTGATGCCATTGCATCTTTTTTGGTGGCAATAGCTATTATTGCCTCTATGTACGGGTACTACTGGGTTGATGCAGTCTTAGGTCTAGCGGTTTCTGCGCTCATTGTCTACACAGGGGTTGAACTTGCTATATCTGCCAGTTCCAAGCTGATAGGGGAACGGGCACCTTCAGAACTAGAGCGCAAGATTAGGGAAATTGTAGGATCCTTCCCCCAGGTAAAAGATTTCCACGAAGTCGCGGTACACGATTATGGAGGCCGAAAGTCAGTATCTCTGCACATTATGGTAAATGGCAGCATGAGCGTGGATGAATCTCATGACATAGCTACTCAGATAGAAGAGGCCTTAGAATCTGAAATCCTTTGCGATGCTGTTGTGCACATAGAACCTAAAGAACCTAGTGAAAAAGAGTAGTTGGATCTACACAAACTAGATCATTAAGACTATTGAGCACTATAAAGCACTGCTTTGATTCCAAATCTTCTGTAAGTTGCGACTCCTTGACAATTAGTGCCGAGTGCATCCCCATAAGACTAGGGCCACAAACGTCTTCTAAAAGTCGATCGCCTACGAAAATCACATTTTCAGGTTTGACTTTTGCTCGATTTAGGGCTTCTTTGTATATGTTACGGTGTGGCTTCCTCCACCCTACTTCAGAACTAAGCACCCTAAAATCGATGTAATCCAAAATACCAGATTCGGCAAGGTATCTATCTATGATGTAAGGAGGGATCGCTGTATTAGAAACAATACCCATCTTGTATCCTGAGGATTTCAACTGTGACAGCACATCTATAGTTTCAGAGTACAGAGCGTATTCTTTCGACAGGTTATCTGCAAACCCATCTGTTAGGCATACAATGCTTTCATTTGGTGTATAAATACAGTAAAAGTGCAAGATCTCAGAAATTACGTGGTAAAGATCTACCTCTCGCCAAGAATCGCTATCTAAGATTGATTCGCCATGGTTTAAGCATGTAGGTTTGAAACCTGCCAAATTGATCACTATTTTCTCCCGAACTGAATCCTGACATAATCTTACGCCGGTCACTGCTTCTATTTCTTGGATTAACTGCGCAACCGAAAAGTCCAATACTTGGTCGCCAGATTTTTCGCCAAAAGGAGCCCATAGGGTCCCGCCTAGGTCAAATAAGACCACTTGGACACCTGGAAGCGAACCTAGAACGCTCTGTTTCTTCAAATTAATTCACCTGTTCATAATCGTAAGTCTTTCAGATGATGCTTCACTTACAATTTAGCAGAATCCTAACTCGCGTACAAAGAAGAGAGTCAAACAAAAGGTTTTTTAAAGACCAGAAGGGAAGTAATTACGCATGTCATTTCAAAAAAGGAGGTATACATTTGGCGTGCATTGCTATTATAAACGGCAAAATCTATCCAGCTAGCAACAAGCCAGATATGCCGTTTGAGATTCCTAGGGGTGTTATTCTCATCGAAAATGGGAAAATTAGAGCAGTAGGGGAACACGTAGACGTACCTGCAGGCTCAGAAGTCGTGGATGTTTCAGGCAGCATAGTAACTCCTGGATTGATCGACGCTCACTGTCACATTGGTATTTCAGAGGATGGGGCTACCCAAGCAGGTGACGATACTAATGAGTCCTCAGACCCTATCACCGCCGAAGTACGTGCCCTTGATGCAATTAACCCAAAGGACATAGCTTTTAAGGATGCAATTGCCGCAGGAGTTACCTGCGTGCAAACAGATCCCGGTAGTGCAAATATTATCGGTGGCCAAAGCCTGGTGATGAAAACGTGGGGCTCTTCAGTTGTTGATGAATTGGTCCTGAAGTTTCCCAGTGGAATGAAGGCAGCTCTTGGAGAAAATCCCAAACGGGTATACGGCAGCCAAAACAAAATGCCCAAGACTAGAATGGGAAACGCCGCTGTAATGAGACGCGCGTTGACAGAAGCCCAAGACTACCTAAGGAAAAAAGACTCTGCCCAAGGGCAGTCAGACAAACAGCCTGATTTTGACTTGAGAAAAGAAGCTCTTACAGCCGTAATAAAAAAAGAGATCCCTCTAAGAATTCATTGTCACAGGGCCGATGATATTGTTACGGCAATACGCATTGGAAAAGAGTTCGATTTGTGTATTTCGTTAGAACACTGCACAGAAGGGGACAAAGTTTTAGAGTCAGTGAAAAACAGCGGGTTTCCAGTCACCATGGGACCATGTTTGACAGACAAGAGCAAACTTGAGGTCAAAGATATAGGATTTACTGCTCCTTATGTCTTGTCCAAAGCTGGAGTGACTCTTGCACTTATAACAGATCACCCTGTGCTCCCTATTCAATACTTGCGATTGTGTGCAGGTTTGGCTATCCGTGAAGGTATGGATCAAGAGTTTGCCCTTCTTGCAATTACGCGATTTCCGGCAGAGATATGTGGAGTGTCTGACAGGGTCGGGTCTATAGAACCAGGTAAGGATGCAGACCTGGCAATCTGGACAAAGGACCCGTTTGAATACGACTCAAAGATCCTTTATACCTTCATCAACGGTAAATGCGTTTACCAAGGGACTGACCCTGGCCAAATAGGAGGTAAAAGCATATGAAGGAAACTATGGCTATCGTAGATGCAACCATATACCCTGTATCTAGCGTTCCGATAGAGAACGGGATATTACTCATGAGCGGAGGTAAAATCCTCCAAGTGGGTGAAAATGTGACGATTCCGCAAGGCGCAACTGTAATTGATGCAAAGGGGAAAATGATCTTACCAGGGTTCGTTGATGCCCACACACATGTAGGTATTTGGAGCGAGTGGTACGGTCAAGCTGAATCAGACGGAAATGAGGGATCTAACCCGGTAACAGCGTCGGTTCGCGCTATAGATGCGGTGTGGCCTGATCACTTTGCTTTCAAAGACGCACGTTCTGGAGGAGTTACATGTGTGCAAGTCACTCCAGGTTCAGGCAACGTCATAGGCGGCGAGACAGTTGTAGTGAAAACCTTCGGTACCGTCGTTGATGATATGGTTGTCAGGAATCCTGCAGGTATGAAAGGAGCTCTTGGCGAAAATCCCAAAGGTTCTTACGGTTCACAAGGCAAAGCACCTAAAACCCGAATGGGTATTGCTTCTATTCTGAGAAATGCGCTCTTTAAAGCTAAGGATTATCTGAGGAAGCTAGAAGCAGGACTAGAAGATCCATCAAAGATGCCAGATACAGATTTGGACATGTTAAGTCTTGTGAAAGTATTGAAGAAAGAGATACCTTTACGGGTACACGCGCACAGAGCAGACGACATTGTTACAGCCGTAAGGATCGCTGAGGAATTTGATATTGACTATTCCATTGAGCACTGTACAGACGGCATAGAAGTAGCTGACTTCTTAGGTAAAAGGAAAGCCAAGGTGAACATAGGCCCAACAATATGGCACCGAGCCAAAATTGAAACTCTCAATATTTCTCCACAGACTCCAGGAGCCCTTTCGCGGGCAGGGTGTCACGTTAGCATAATCAGCGACCATCCCTTCCATCCAATCCAGCACCTGGTAACTGCAGCTGCTGTGGCATGGGCAAACGGAATGTCTGAAGAGGATGCCCTCAAAGCTATAACCCTCAATCCTGCCATAACTTTGGGTGTTGACGATCGCGTTGGGAGTTTGGAGCCTGGGAAGGATGCAGACTTTAGCATTTGGACAGGACACCCGTTCAAAATAAGGTCGAAGATAGAAACGGTTTTCATAGAAGGTGAGAAAGTGTTCGGTTAACGGTAAATTGAACCATATTGAAGAATAGGGGATTAACCTCCAGATCAAAGGGAGAGATTTAGAAACTCTCCCTTTTTCATTTCAGGATCTAAACTGCACAACTTTTAGCCTGTGGGTTAACTTTTTGTCCAGGTTATTCGATTTTATTTCATAGTAGGCATAATATACTGTTTCATTTGCCTATAGGATAAACCATGGAATTATGTATGGTGCGCAAAGATATCACATTATTTAGGGCAAGGGGATGATTTCGATTAAAGCATTTCGTAAAATTGGGGGCCAACTGCTAATAATTGGGCTGCTTTTGGCAGTAGTTCCTGCAGCAGTGTTAGGTACGACTATGTACAGAAATACCAAGAACACATTAGCGGAGGAGGCAATTGCCAATCTCAATACGTTCGCAAAGATAAAATCGGATGAAATAAACGGTTATATAGATCATCTTGAAGATCTAGGGTATTACACAGCAAACAACATACAGTTAGTGGAAGGTTTAATTTCCCTATCCAAGGTAGACTACAACCTAAGCTCTTTGGAATGGCTAAATAAGATAAAACCTGACATCGAAGATCTTGGCAAAGATGTTACAAGCCGCACAGATTTCAATGTATTTTTGGTCCTTTCACCTTCAGGTTCTATTATTTACTCCACTAACCCAAGTGATATTCCTGGCACCGATTTCTCCGAAAAAGATTATGTTCTGGGCGCCATGGAAGGTCATATCACATTGTCGAATCTTTTTTACTCAGACATAACCAAAAACTATTGTTTGGCTTTGGGCTTGCCAGTTATAGATCCTAAAAAGTCAGACAGCATTGCAGATGATCAGGACAGTATAGTAGGAATCGTAAGTTTGGTGGTAACAGGTGGTTCTCTCAAATCCCTAGTTCAGTCGGGTATCGAACAAATAGGAACTACCGCTGTGTCGTATTTGGTCGATGCAAAAGGCAGTGTAATAACAAGTATTGTACCGAAAGATGGCAAAGGTCTAGACATGAACGAAACGGTGCAAGGATGGCCTTTGGAGTTTATCACTCAAGCAGTTTCGCCTGAAAATGATCTTGTCCAGTCCAGCGAAGTATACCGAAGCTTCACAGGAGAAACTGTGTTCGGAACAGGTACATTGGTCAATATAGGCAATGAGCCCTACGGCTTAATCATTGAGGTAAACGAATCTGAAGCGCTGGCGAGGGCAAAGGTCCTACAAAAATCCACATGGATCATGTGCTCTGTTATGGTTGTAGCGGCAGTTGCGGTTACACTTTGGTTTTCCCGAAAGTTGGTAGGTTCACTAGAGGGCATCGTGGACATGGTTAAAAACATTGCCGAAGGAGAAGGAGACCTTACCAGAAGGATTGAGGTAGAATCTGAAAACGAACTAGGAGAACTGGCGAATTGGTTTAACAAGTTCTTAGATTACATAGCAGGAATCATTAGGAACATTACTAGTGCATCGGATCAGCTTGCGGCTACCAGTGAAGAATTGTCTGCTACTTCTGAAGAATCCACCAGCATAGCGGCTCAGATAGCGGAAACATCCGAGCAACTTGCAGGTGGCGCAGCAGAACAAAGCGCAACAGCTGCCAACACGGCAATGGCCGCTGAAAAACTATCTGAAGCCGTCGAAAGAGTTGCCCAAGGTACCCAGGCACAATATGGAGCAGTGGATACAATTGCAGTCGTCATATCGGAAACCAACAGGATTTTTGCAGAAGTGCTTGAAGCCCTTGAGAACGTAGGAACAGTCGCCCAAGAGAATACTGCTGCAGCTAAAAGGGCAACTGAATCAATTCAGGTATTGTCTACAAGCATGGCCAACATACAAGGTGCCAATGAAAGCGCAGCGATCCAAGTTACAGAACTCAGCGGATTATCCCAGAGCATTCAGCAGATAGTGTCGGTAATTGATGATATTGCATCTCAAACCAACCTGTTGGCATTGAACGCGGCCATAGAAGCGGCAAGAGCTGGCGAGCACGGACGCGGCTTTGCAGTAGTTGCAGATGAAGTGCGGAAACTGGCAGAAAGATCTTTGGCAGAGACCAAGAACATTAGTGATTTGATTAACAAAGTCGCAACCTCTATTGAACACACTGTGAGCAGCATCCAACAGAGCACCCAAGAGATCGATGTCGGGAGTGCGGTTGCCCAGGACGCAGGATCCGTTCTGGCGGAAATAGAAAATGCTGCAGTAGGAACGCAAGAAGAAATTATCAAACTGATTGATTCCTTTGAGCGGCTGAAAACCGCAACAGGACAAACAGAAACAGCTGTAAATGATATAGCAACGTACGCCAACGAGAATCTGGCAGGAGTCGAGGATATGGCCATGTCTGCAGAGGAAGTAAAGCGCTTAGTAGAAAATGTGGCTGCAGTGTCACAAGAAAGCGCAGCTGCAATTGAAGAAGTGGCTGCTTCCATTAAGGAGATGGCATTAGCAGCTGATCAAGTATCGTCTTCAGCTCAAGACCTAGCGGCACAAGCTGAGGTGCTTCAAAACATAGTAAGAAAGTTTAATCTATAAATATCTTATAGGTAGCAAATGAAACACGGCGAGAGAGCTTGGCTCTTTCCGCCGTGTTCTTTAAATAAATCTTAAGCATACCAGTTTAGGAAAATTCGTGTTTCGACTCCATCAGTTTTTCCCATTCTTCATATAGATTATCCAATCTTGAACGGGTGAGGCCCCATTCCTTCACTGGAATATCCTTAGAATCTACGTAGGTTTGGTGATTAGCTAGGATAGAGGATAGTTCACGTTCTTTCAACTCCAACTCGCTGATTTCAGATTCCAACTCCTGTAATCGGCAGTCAATAGCCGCTATAATTTCCCGACGGTTATCCCGAGATTCTTTAACAGACTGCGAAGTGTTCTTACGCTTAACTGGCTCTACTTCCGTTGGTTGTTCCCATCTACAACTATCTCTAAAAGAAGAATAGTTGCCCTCAAAAGCCTTTATACTCCCATTTTCGAAGAACAACACTACCGTAGCGAGTAGATCAATTAGGTGTCTGTCGTGGGATGCGAATATCAAAGTACCATCGAACTCACACAGGGCTCTTTCAAGCGCTTGTCTAGATGGCAGATCCAAATGATTGGTAGGTTCATCCAAAAGAAGGACATTGGCATCGGATAAAACTAGTTTTGCTAGCTCCAACCGAGATTTTTCACCTTCTGAAAGATCTTTTACAACCTTATTAACTTCATCACCGGAAAATAGAAACATTCCAAGCACATCCCTTGCCTCTTTTTCAGGAAGCCCAAGACTCTTGATCTCATCTAGTACAGTTTTGTCGTCGTTGAAAAAACAGGGGACTTGGGTCAGGTACCCTTTCTTCACACCAGTTCCCCATTGTATAGAACCGGAATAATCTTCAAGTCCCATAAGGCAATTAAGGAATGTAGTTTTTCCGCATCCGTTTGGCCCCACAAGGGCAATACGTTCACCCCTGCTTACGGTATAGGTAAAAGCCTCAAATAACGGTTGCTCGAAACCTTTGCTAAGTCCCTCAATCACTGCAACTTCTCTACTGGTACGTTCTGAGGGCCTGAACGTAAGACTCAGATGTTTTTGCTTTTTAGGTTTTTGGGTAACGTCGAGCCGCTGCAGCATTTTTTCTCTGCTTCTAGCCTGTCCCGCTCTTTTAGCGTTAGCTTTCCATCTTTGGATAAATTGGCGAGTTTCCATTATGAGGGTTTGTTGCTCAACGTACCTTTCCTCGAGTTGCCTAATCTCTTCTTCTTTCTGCTGCAAGTAGGAAGAATAATTTCCTCTGTAGACACACACCTTTTCCTCGTCGATCTCCCAAATCTTTCCGGCAAGGTTATCAAGAAAACGCCTGTCATGAGAAACTATTAGCACTGCGCCAGGATATGCTCTAAGGTAGGATTCCAACCATTCGATCCCCGCAATATCCAGATGGTTAGTTGGTTCATCTAGAAGCAATATGTCAGGCTTTAATATTAAGAGTTTGGCAAGATTGATTCTCACTTTTTGCCCACCGCTCAAATTCTCTGCAGGAAAATGCCAGATTGCTTTTTCAAACCCCAATCCTGCCAAAATTACAGCAGCTTCATGTTCCAAGTTGTACCCGTTGAGGGCTTCAAACTGAGTTTGGGCGTGAGCGTATTGTTTCAGTAGCTCATTTATATCATCTGATGAGGTAAGCATCTTTTCCTCAAGTTTCCTCATTCTTGCCTCAATTTCTATGACTTGGGGCTTACCAGCCATCACTTCTTCGAGTACAGTGTTGCGAAAGGTTGGCAATTCTTGAGATAGGTAACCTAAACTACGATTAGAAGAAATGATTACCTGCCCCGAATCTGGCATTAAATCCCCTGCGATGATACGCAGCAAAGTAGTTTTCCCGGCGCCATTTCTGCCTACTATGCCGATTCGATCGTTGTGGGCCACCGAAATGTTTACAGATGAAAACAAACATTGAGCCCCTACAAACTGAGAGATATTTGACAAAGTAAGAAGAGCCGTCGAAAAAACCTCCCTGAAGAATAAATGTTTGCATACACATTGCACTAAACACTCGTGCTAGGCAGAATTCTACGTTATCACTTATGCAGATCTATCGTCAACGCCAGAGTGGACTAGGAAAGAAGATAAATCGCACCCCGGTTTTAGGTTACAATATTGGAGATAAGAAACTAGAGAGGACTGCTTATGGGAGTGTGCTACACCAATAAGATTAACCGGAAGAAATTGATATGCGGCACTTTGAGTAAAGAGGATTTCAGAACGGTCTATTCCATGTTGGACGTCCCTCCTCTTGATTCAGACTGCGGTTCCTTGTGCCAATCGTTGTGCTGTAAAGAGTTTGAGCCTGGTGTAGGCATGTACCTACTACCTGGAGAGGAGCAAATGTTTAGCGGGAACGAAACGTGGCTCACATGGACTTTCCCTAAGGCTCGTCATAATGGTTTTCCCTCTTCGTGGAAAGGACGAGTAGCATTCATTATGTGTCGAGGAGAATGTCCAAGGGATAGCCGACCTATTCAATGCAGGACTTTTCCCCTAATGCCTTATTTAAGTCTAGATGGCAAGTTGGAGACTAGAGTTGATATTCTTTCTGGCATATTAATATGTCCCCTAGTTAAATACCGCGAGACGTATCATTTGAATCCCAAGTTTCTTAAAGCAGTTCAATCTGGATGGGAAGTTCTTATAAAAGATCCCCTTATCTGGGACCTTGTTTGGCAACGTTCAAGAGAGCTAGATGAAGAACTTTCTTCCCCTTGGTTGAAACTTATAGAATCTCTTGAAAACTAAGAAGACCTAAACTCTGTCTATTTTAAGAATGGTTTTGAGTAGCACATTAGCCCCGTTGGCACAATCCTGAGGATTTGTCCATTCCTCAGGGCTGTGACTTACACCATCTTTGCTAGGAACGAATATCATTCCTGTAGGCAAGTACTTTGCAAATATGGCTGCATCATGGCCAGCACCTGATGGCATCAGTCTCACTTTTAGCCCCAGATCTACAGCAGAATTATGTATTATTTGTTGGATCTCAGTATCCATTAATGCAGGAGGAGATATGGAAACCTCCCCGCTGTGTACTCTTAACCTGCAGGCATCGGCAATAGTCTCTGCGTGCGAATACGTTTCCCGCATAACTCTATCTGCAACTTCATCGTCCAAGTCCCTTATCTCCACAGACAGTTCGGCTCGACCTGGGATAACGTTTCGAGCGCAGGGGTAAACCCTTATCTGACCGCAGGTACCTACCGTTCCCTTGGAACCATTTTGGGCCACTAACTTAGGAATCAGAACGATCATGTTGGCAGCCCCCAGCAGAGCATCTTCTCTTTGGTCCATAGGAGTAGTACCAGCGTGGTTCGGTTTTCCCTCAAATACAATATCTGAAGAATAGATGGCCACTATGCCTTGAACCACCCCAATATCATCCTCGTTACAGTACAATACGCCGCCCTGTTCTACGTGAAGCTCCAAGTAGCACACGTAATTGTCTTTGTCAAATTTGCCACCAGTACTAGAGTCAGAAAACCCTTCTAGTCCTGCTCTTTTTAAGATCGGCTCCAACACCTGTATTTCGTCGTCTCCAATACCTTCCACGAAATACCTGCTACCTAATAGGCCAGGTCCAAAGATAGCTCCCTCCTCGTTGGAAAATCCGACTATCTCAAGCCCGTATCCCATTTTGACGTTGCGTTCTATAAGGGTTTGGGCACACTCTAAGGCGGCAACAACTCCCAGAGCTCCGTCAAACATGCCTCCTTCTGGTACAGTGTCCAAATGGGACCCGACTAGTATCCTTTTTCTACTCTCATAAGGAGTTATACCGAACACATTCCCAACCTCATCCATTCTCGTCTCTAAGCCTGCCTGCTCCATTTTGTGCAAGAACCATTTTCTTCCTTCCATATCTGCTTCTGTGAAAGCAACCCTTGAAACGCCTCTCTCATCTCGGCCGATGTTTCCAAGTTCTGTTAAATGTCTCCATAGTCTGTGCTCATTAATCTTAAGGTTGTTCACGCATCTCACCTCAGAGTTTCGAATTCTTCTTTGTAATTCAATGTTAACATTATGGGATAATGAAGGCGATGGAACCCTTCACGCAAATTGTTCTTTATAATATAAGAGAATAGGGCGTTGAAGAAATCAGTCACACAAGTTGGTCTAAATGCATAAACCTCAGATAAGGAGAGATAAGCAGTGGATCTAAAAGGTACACAAACCGAAAAGAACTTACTTGAAGCGTTCGCTGGAGAGTCTATGGCTAGAAATAAGTACACCTATTATTCGTCAGTTGCAAAGTCAGAAGGGTACGAGCAGATTGCCGGTATTTTCGCAGAAACCGCTGAGAACGAAAAAGAGCATGCTAAGCTGTGGGCGAGATGTCTGGGCCTAATAGGAGATACCAAAAAGAATCTTGAAGAAGGGATAAAGGGCGAACATTACGAATGGGCTGAAATGTATAAGGGATTCGCGGAAACTGCCGAAAAAGAAGGGTTTGAGGAAATAGCCAGGCTTTTCAGAAAGGTTGCAGAAGTAGAACGAGCCCATGAGGAAAGGTACAAAAGACTATTGGAACGTGTGGAAGCCAATACTGTGTTTAGCAGGCCTGAACCGATCAAGTGGCACTGCAGAAACTGCGGCTACATCCATGAAGGAACAGAACCTCCTGAGGTCTGTCCTGCGTGTGCTCATCCAAAAAGTTTCTACGAGCAACTATGCCAAAACTATTAAAAAGTACAGGTTCCGGTGTGTTCTAGAATAGTAAAATACGGAGGGTATTCGCCAATGATTCCCTCCGTATTTCATTATTTGTAGGCCGATTTAACTAAGGCTCTACTCCAAGACGTTTATTCCATCTATAAGAATCATCCATGGTTTTGATGATATCTCAAAAGGATGTCCTTGGAAGATTACTATATCTGCATCTTTGCCTGGAGTAATACTGCCTACCCTACTATCTATGCCAATTATCTCGGCAGGATTAAGGGTTATCGCCCTCAAAGCATCGTCGTGTTCCATACCGGCTGAAACTGCCATCCCTGCCATTAATGGAAGAGAATGTAGTGGTGTGACAGGCGAGTCTGTTGTTATGGCCACCTTTACCCCTGCTTTTGCCAGTACACCAGGAGTGACGAAACTCTTGTTAGTCAGTTCGAATTTACTTCTGTGCCCAAAAGAAGGCCCAACTATGGCAGGGAAACCTTCTTTTGCAATTTCCTCTGCGATGAGCGCGCCATCAGTGCAGTGATCCAACGTTATTCTAATGTTAAACTCTTTTGCTATACGTATGGCTGTAAAAATATCGTCGGATCTGTGGGCATGAGCTTTTAATGGAATTTCCCCTTTTATCACTGGAAGCATAGCTTCGAGTTTGGCATCATAGCCGGGTTTTTTTGATGGATCTTCTGCAGCCGCTTCCAATTGCTCGTTATATCTCATGGTTTTGGCTAGAATCTCTCTTAAAATCGCAGCGGTACCCATTCTGGTTGATGGGGTCTTACCCTTATTGCTGTAAACTCTCTTGGGATTTTCACCAAATGCGACTTTCATGGCAACAGGATCTTTGATCACCATGTTATCTACGCGAGTTCCAAAAGTTTTGACAGCCATAAATGTTCCTCCAACCACATTGGCGCTGCCTGGTCCTACGGCACAAGAGGTAACTCCCGATTCTCTCGCTTCTTTTACTGTTACGTCTAGTGGGTTAAAGCCATCTATTGCTCTCATATTTGGGGTAACCGGGTCTGTAGATTCATTCACGTCGCTTCCTTCAAACCCAATGCAACTTTCATTTAGTCCTAAATGAGAGTGAGCATCGATGAAACCTGGGAAAGCCAGTTTTCCGCTTGCATCGATTACCTGAGCATTGGGCGGAATTGTTATGTCTGATCCTACGTCCACGATTTTCCCGTTTTCTATAAGTATTGTGCCTTTGCCGATGACTTCTCTATCCACAGGATAGATTTTGCAATTTGTGATCGCTAGCAAAGTGCTTCCTCCCTCACGTCAGCGATATTTGAAATCCTTTCTCTAAGAATTCAGTACTGACTAGAAGAAACATTTCGACAACCGTGTTAATTTCTCCTGCGACCTCGACTCCAACCGCATCAGATATCGATAACTCTGTTTCTTTAGTTACCACTCGGTCCTTTCAACTACAGACGATTCTGCGAACACATGGATTAGCACGCCGTTTTTCAACCCAGGCAGCCATTTTAAGAAAAACGTTTTTACCCTGCAACTTGCTTCCAAGCCTATGGTGGGTTCATTATCAATAACGTTCGCTACCTCGGCAGTTAAACGCAAACTTTGAAACAGATTTTGCATGCCGTCTAGGTTTGCCTGAGCAATTTCTACAGCAGTAGTTTTTGCCTGGTTTTCTCTCAGCGCCACAATTCCTTCTGAGAGGAGTTCCCAATCTAGTTCTTGACAACCTGCGAGAGTACCCAAGTCGCAGGCGTTTTGAACGCACTTTCTTACAGTAAGAACCAAGGCTATGTCGGTGACCATTCCAACGCACAAAACGACGACCGGAAGAAACAACGCTACTAACAGTATTACTGCCCCTTCTTTATTCCTCTGTAGTCGAATACCGTCACCTTGGCACAAACTCACTCCTGGTCACCGCCTTCGCATTTAGAGTGATAATAGGCTTTGCGATGCCTGCTATAACAGGAGACTTAACCTGGTAATCATAGGACAGTCTTACGTATATTGTAGTCCCATATATTGCCTGGCGGGGTGTTATGCTAACCTCTATGGCACTTTTGCCCAAAGAAGTAGATTCAAGGATTTCATCTACCATTTTGACTGCTCTTCCCCTGTAGCCTCCCTCTACTGCACAAATTCTCCCGATTTCTCGGGCGGCTGAGGTAAGCACTAGCTTAGCATTCATCACCAATCCTAATTCCAATATGGCAAACAAAACTAGTATAAGGATGAGGAACACTAAAGCGAATTCCGCTATCGCTTGCCCGTCTTGGCTTTGTAAAGTCTTAGTTCGCTTTAATCTCAGGTTGGAGCAGAACACCTTTAGCATATGAGTCCCTCCTTCGTGTATTGGCAGTGCAATCCTACGGACCAATCTGGTCTATAATCCCTCTTATTTTGCCTTCTAGGGCTTCGCTCAGGTTTCCTAACACACCGATTAGTGCAATTACTACCACAGCCAATAAAAGAGCATACTCTGCGATAGTAGCTCCTTCTTCCGAAAACAGGGGCTTTTTTAAAAACTCTCCAATACTGTATTTAACAGTTACAATTTGCGAACAAAGTTTCCTCATGTTTCCCATCTCCTTATCTGAAATTAAGTTAGCTACCATCCTGTACGCAAAAAGGCCAATACATGTGGGGCAACTGATATGACCAAAATTGGAGGCAGTAGAAACAACACCGTTATAATAGAAAGTTTTAAAGGTAGGCCGTTGAGTCTGGTTTCAAATTGTTGCTGCGTTAAAACGTAATATTCTTCAGACAACGCATTCAAAGCGTCTGCAATGGGAGTACCTAAAGATTCGGCTTGAACTAGGGTGACCCTCAACCTGCTTGCAGGTCCCACACCCTCTTTTTCCATAGATGACAAGGCAACCGCCAATGAAGCGCCGCTTTGGAGTTTGAGAACCGTTTTGTCGCATATCTTTCTGAAGTAACCACTAGTTTTCGAGCAGCATACGGTAAAAGCGCTTCTAACATCCATGCCAGCCATTACTGTTATCGCTATTTCCTCAAGAAAAGTGGGCCACTGCGCTAGTATTTCTTGGGTCCTACGTCTGCGCCACATTAGATCCCACAATTTAGAAAAGAATTCCGAGGTCCTTTTTTGTATAGAATCAGGCTTTCCAAATAATCTGATATCCCGCCGATACAGTAAATGTAGCAAGGGAATGGACACGAATAAAGCAAAATTTAAGGATATCACACAGAGTTGCAATCTATGACCCATTTCGTCTACACTTGCCACCTTTCTAATTGACTTCGGGTTTTCTTCTAGAAGCACGGTTGTATCCAACTTTCGGCACGTTTATGGATTTAAGGCAAAACACGATAATGATGACCCCGAAAGCCCAAAGCAAAAACGATATGCTGAGGAGAAACTTTCCTTGGGCATCGGTTAGGAGCATGGCAAACCTTTTGGGATCAGCTTTGAACGTCAAGAAACCGATGAGCCAGGGTAGAGAGGAAAGGAGTATGGCGGTCATTTTGGATTCACTAAGTTTTGCGTTTATCTCTCCATGAAGTAGCCTTCGCTTTCTGAATGTTTCGGAAATTCGCCAAAGCAACGCAGCCAAATCACCGCCTGTGATTGACCCTATTTCTAAGGCACTCGAAATCATGGCAAGCTCACCTTGTCCGCCTGACACCATATCCAACGCTTTAAATATGGGAACTCCGCTTTCGTATAATTGGTGAGAACGTTCCAACATTTTGTGTCCTAATGATGCCCCTTCTTGGGATACTGCTCTTATGGAATCTATGAGCATTTGACCACCCCGGATGTGGAAAGACAAACTAGCGGCGATTTCGTCCCATGGAACATCTCTATGCTTCAGCCGCTCCAGTCCGATCTTTAATCTCTCTAATACAGATCTTAAATGTTTCTCCAATACTGTATCTCGTTGGTCTAAGAGCGCATTCGGTAGCGCAACATCGTGTACGCTATGATACAGGTAAACACCAATTAGCACCGCAGCAGCCGCAAACATAGTTGATATAAAGAGATTTTTCAAATGGTTCTACCTCCACACTCACAGGACTGAATCAATTGCGAAGTTCGCTGTGGACCTATTTTCTCAACATACCAGTCTGGGAAATCCAAAAATAAACCTTCGTCGTAGAAATACACAGGAAAACTGGAAAGCCCTTGGACAGGTTCATGCCCTACCACTGAAATTTCAGAAATAATCCGCTTTCCCCCGGACCTTTTTGCGGTGTGAACTATCAAATCTACCCCAATAGCGATCCACGATTGTAGAACATCCACCGGTACTGCTTCTTCAGCGGTAAGGGCCATGCCTAGCATCCTTTCTAAGCAATCCTTGGACGAATTGGCATGCACAGTAGATAAGCACCCTTCATGTCCCGTATTCATTGCTGATATCAAATCAAAAGTTTCTCTGCCTCTGCATTCCCCAATAATTAGTCTATCTGGCCTCATTCTAAGAGCATTCCTAAGCAAATCTCGTATTGATACCTCTCCCTTTCCCTCCATGTTCTTAGGACGAGCCTCAAGGTACACCACGTGATGGTCCACTATGCTTATCTCTGATGAATCCTCAATTACAATTATGCGTTCGTCTGGGCCTACGCTATTCGACAGCACATTAAGAGTTGTAGTTTTGCCGCTCCCTGAACCTCCAGAGATCACAATATCTAGTTTGGCTTCAACGCACTGCTCCAGAAAATATGCCGCCTCAGGTGTAATACTTCCGCACTCTATCAGTTCAGAAAAAGTAGTGAAACGCCTTGGAAAGCGTCTTATGGTCAGAACTGGTCCGTTTAGCGCAAGAGGAGGAATTATGGCATTGATTCTAGATCCATCGGGTAATCTTGCATCTACGTAAGGCATAGAAGCATCCACTCTTCGCCCTACGCTTTGAACAATTCGATTGATCACCTCCAAAAGATGGGTGTTATCTGAAAACGTGATGTTAGTCTTGTGTAACACCCCATCCTTTTCAATGTAAATCTCGTATGGCCCATTTACCATTATTTCAGTAACCGAAGGGTCATCTAATAGGTCATCTAGAGGACCCAAACCACATATTTCTTGCGCGATCTTTTCGGCAAGGTCCTGCCTGGTTAATTTAGGAACGTACAGGTCGGAAGATATGATTACATTTGATATAAGGTTTAACACTTCTTGTCGCTTTTCCCGGGAAACCCGGGCTTCTATCACTAGGTGCGGGAATTCCTCAAGTATCTTTTCTCTAACTGTCTCAACTATCTCATCCATGGAAAACTCCCTGGTTTGGTCGTCGCGGGTGTTGAGTCTATAAGGTTCCTGCTCAAGTTTTTTGAGTATACTCACCATAGCCGCCTCCTCTTTGATTTTCCCTGTTTCTTTTCTCTTTCAGGGACAGGCAGACCCGGAGAAATCGCAGAAACAAGATCCCACAGAGACGCAGAGATCTCAGTCTTTCCAAACAAAACTACAGGCTTGCCCTGAAAAATCGATTTTTCAACGGTTTTGCGATCATCTGGTATTGCTGCAACCAACCGTTTGTCTAGATACTCTTCAACTTTTCGTTTGGGTATAGGAGAATCCTCAACGCAACGATTTAACACCAAGAAAATAGAGGTGTCGCTGATACCAATCTTCTTGAGAATTCCTAGAGCGGTCTTTACTTGTTTCAGTGCACACACATCTTGAGTAGTCACTAGGATGAGGGTCGAAGCAGCTTCTATGCATTCACCAACTATATCGCTGGATATATCTGGAGAAGTATCTATGTACACAAGTCCCCACCGCTTTTCCGCCAAACCTATAATGTTCTTTATATGTTCTACATTGACCAAGTTAGACAGTTCCAATCGCTGAGGTCCACAAATTACGCTTAGTCCGGAAGGGGCATGCCGTTGAACGTATTTATCCAGGCCGTCTGGTCTCAGACTCATAAGCGCAGGCAACATCTGGGTTATTGTAGGTTCATCTGCCAAATCCAAATAAGTTGATACATCCCCAGAATAGATATCTAGATCTAATAAGGCAGAATTTCCTTTTGTGATCATCGCAGTTGCACAAGCAAGATTTGTGGCAAGGAAAGTTTTGCCTACGCCACCCTTTGGACTCCAAACTACTATTGTCTGTGAGGTAACTACCCGAGCGGGAATATTATCTGCTTCTTGCCAGTCTAATCTTTTAGATTGACCGGCAATTCGAACATAAACATCAGGATAAACGTTATTAAATCTGCCTATCCATTGTTCCAAAGTTTCACCTCTAGGCGAGATGTTAGGATCTATAACCAGTTCATCGATGGGTACCTCAGCGGCTACATATTCTACTAGAGCCAAATCTTGCAAGACACCTACTAGTCTTGCGTCAGGCTGTTCCCTTCTGACCGCTTCCTCTGTGCCATGATTTCCTGCAATAAGGATTGAAGTTTTATCTCTCATTTGATAGGCCAAACCTCCGCCTCCGTTGGTAAAAGATGATCATTCATCGACCACGGGACCAGGCAAACATAGATAGTGCCTGTTTCAATGTAATGGGCCAGTTTTTCGCAAATAATAGGCGAAACTGCTATGACTATTCCCCTAAGTTCTCCAGAAGAATCGTCACTTACAGTTTCTAGAACCCTTGCATTTGTAAGAACCGTTATAGCCCCTACTGGTTCGTACTCTTCGTAGTGGCCTGCACTTTTTCTAGTCCATATCAGGTCGACCAGATCTCCAGAACTAATCTTGCCTCCTACAGCTCTTTCAAGTTGGGCTGGAATGAATATGCCTCTTTCCTCTGATCCAATCTCCCAGGAAATGCCTGGCTGATTCTTTGCTGAAATAAGGTGCATATCTAACAACATCTCGCCTGCAAATACAGGAGAAGCCGTGTAACTCCCTACGGCCTCTTCAATGTTTCGAACGCACCTGCGGTGTATCGCCCCTACTGGACAGTCAATCATCTTCAAATCGGACCTGGAGATCTTTTGGTACGGCTTCATATCGTGAACTGTTACAACTACTTTTTCCGTCTTTAGGTAGAAAGAAAGTGCATTGTACGATAGGAGAAACGCAGATAGTCCCAAAACTAGCGCTAATAATAAAATCTTATGCCTTTTCCAAAATGTCTTAAGCAAATTCTTCACCTCCTGGATGTGACCGTATCCGGTTGAGATATGGCTGCGAAGGGCGCCGGTGGCGACATATTTTTCTGGCACAACCGAGAATGCCGCAGTACGTAAACACTTTGTCCCTCCTTTCGTTTCGGTTAACAAATTTTTGGACAACCGGATACGATCACTTACAATAAATGCCAGGCCAAATTAGATTACCACCTGTTGGCGTAAGTGTCAATACCTACCAATTAAATGCCATCTCATAGCCTTATATGGGATAATATGGTATACTCCAGTTGCCGGTGGGGCTCTGGGAGGTTTTTATGTTATGTACCGTTACCCAAATGTTAAAAAACTCCAAATTTTACTAGTCAGCGTGTTAATTATTTCCTCTGTCATGGCCATAGTAGTACCTGGCATGGGGCAATGTGCAAAAGATCCGTGGTATGTAGACGTTGACGACCACTGGGCCGCTAACTACATATATGTCCTTTGGTCTGAGGGCGTTACTGATGGCCAAATAGTCCCATCGCCCAGTGGAGCAAACGCTTACTTTCTTCCCGATTTGGTATGCACCCGGGGCCAGTTTACCGTCCTCATGGCCAAAACGTTTGACCTTAGCCCTTTGGCTCCTTCTATGCCAACTTACCCCGATGTGCAGCCTTCTTATCAGTTTTTACCTGGGAAAAGCGGGTGGGAGCACATAGAAGCTGCTAGTTCGGCAGGGATAACTTTTACTGGTGCAGGACAAAATTTCCGGCCTGATTTAGGCATAACCAGGCAAGATGCAGTAGAACTTCTTATTAGATCCCTTGACCTTTACGAATATGCTATGTCCATGCCACTAGAAGAGGTAAATAGACTTCTAAACCGCTTTGGAGATGGGCTGGATACATCACCTGCTAGACGAAAATCTATGGCATGTGCAATAAAGTTGGGCATCATAGAAGGATACGATGATAAAACGCTTAGGCCAAAAGTCTTGCTATTACGCAGTCATGCGGCTGCGGTAATGTACCGATCGTGCATGATAAGGGTTTTTGCCAATCCAAATGTAGTATCACCTGATGGTGACGGAATAGATGACATTGTAGTTTTCAGTTTATCGTACCTTCAGAATAGGGGAATCTCTCAATGGAATATGGCAATCGAAGATCCCTCAGGGAACATCATACGCACATTTAACCTTGAAGGAAGGCCAGGCAGCCCTCCCCACACCCTCATATGGAATTGCACTGATACCTACGGACATATAGTTCCATCCGGTACATACTACTATCAAGCGTGGGTGAAAGATCGCGGAGGTCGAATGTTCTTTTCCGTAAAAAAACCTCTAGAGGTAGTTCTCTATTCTTTATCCGGCTACTTATTTCCAGATGCAGTATACGATGGGCAGCTCCTCACCATATGTTGTTTCACGGATCCTCCTGCCCAGAGCGTAAAGGGCTTATTTGCTGACGGAAGGAGCAGGCTATTTTATCCCTCTCAAGATAAACAAAGTTGGACCTCAGAAATTTTAATGGGAGACTTTCTACCATTAGGAACCCAAAAAGTTGAAGTTACTGCGCAATTCGGGGATGCGAAAAGAGAAATGGCTCTTCAGTTCAAAAGGCTCGACAACATATGGATTTTCCCATACGTAAGCCCAAACCCTATACAACCTGGTGAAACTTTGAGCCTATATTGCGAATCTTCGTCCAACATAGTTCGCGTTCAGGCACGTCTGTTTGGAGTTACAGTAGAATTACAGAGATCACGTGACCTATGGACGGGACAAATGTGCCTCCCTGTAGACATTCATGAAGGCGAATACGAAATCGTTTTCACCGGGTACTCAGGAAACCGTCAGGTAGTTGCCAGGTGTTACGTAACTGTCGGCACAACAATAAACGAATTGCTTTTCACGTTGATACAATAACTTCAACTCGAAGAAATATAACTGAGCTTGAGGCGCCTGCTTTACGGTCAGTCGTAGCGGCTTGTATAAGGTTTAGCTAAAATAAGACACTCATTGGGTATGAGATCGCTACCATACCCTAGGATCACAAAACGAACGTAGAACATTTAGGCATTTGGCGGGGTTTCTAAAGAAAAACGGCCAAGATTTCCAGTCCTAAACTCATGGATAAATGCCCTAGAAGCCCGATCTATATCCACTATACCACCAGGCCCGAGCATTCCTCGGGACAATCCGAAATCGGAAATCAGCTTCCCAGGATATTCTGGATCAAACACTTCCTTGGCCAACCAAAATGCTGCTTCTTCGGCATCATATTGTTTCTCTGGAACTGCCCAGGTAGCAGCAAGTTTATACAACACATCATCTTTCACTTGTGAAGTATCGATGACCCCTGGAGTATCCAGTATCTCAACAGAATCATCGGCTCTGAGCCATCGACTGCCTCTGGTCAGACCAGGCTTGGCACCAAAAGGCGCTTTCGACGTTCCTAAGAGTCTGTTGGCAAGGGAAGATTTGCCCACGTTAGGTAACCCAAATAGCATTATTCTCAAAGGCCTGCTTAAAAACTTACCGCTAGATTTTTTTTGTATCTCTTGTTTGTTCTTATTAAGATATTCTATTAAACTGGATAAACCTTTTCCTGTATGAGCCTCCACAAGAAAACAAGGCATACCTGCATCTCGAAAGTACTCAACCCACTTGGCGGTAATTTCCACATCAGCAAGATCTGGCTTTGTCATTACGTAAACCCTTCTTTCTTTTCGAAGGTACGGTTCTGCCAGATCTAAAGATGTCTCAGGAATTCTTGAATCTAAAAGAAAAATAAATATATCTACCAGGTCCATGGTCTTCGGGCCTGGTAGTCCAGGATGGGTTTTCTTCGGTCCTATTTTACCCGACCGATGTCTTTGAGAGGCCATATGATGCAAACTGCCTTCCCTTTCAAAAACTCTTCTTTCACACAACCAAAATATCTTGAGTCTTCGCTATTGGTTCGGTGGTCCCCCATCACAAATACACTGCCAATAGGCACTGTCACTGGGGCCATATTGTAAACCCCAGGAAATTGTATGTAGGGTTCCTCTTGAAGCTGCCCGTTAACGTACAACCGACCCAGACGTAACTCAACGGTATCCCCGCCTACTGCTACTATCCTCTTAATATAGTCTTTCGAAGGATCCAAAGGATACCGAAGTACTACCACATCACCGCGACTTGGTTTACCGATCTTATACGCAATTTTTGAAACCAAAAGCCTGTTACCATCAACAAGAGTTGGCTCCATTGACGGGCCCTGCACTACGAACACTTCGATCAAAAGTCCGCGGATAACTATGGCTATAATTAACGCTGTTACCGTTACTTGAACAATATCCTTGAGGGTTTCCATCATTTCCTCTTTTCAGGAATCCTCGCCGCCTTGCCAGACCTTTCTCGCAGGTAGTAAAGTTTGGCTCTTCTAACTTTGCCCCTGCGAAGAACTTCTATTTTTTCAATCCTAGGTGAGTGCAGGGGAAATGTCCTTTCTACACCTACACCGTATGATACTCGACGTACAGTAAACGTCTCTCTGAGGCCTCCGCTCTGACGCCGTATAACCACACCATCAAAGGGCTGAATACGTTCGCGGCCCCCCTCCACTACCTTAAAATGCACTCTAACCGTATCGCCAGGTCCAAACACTGGAAGATCCGTTCTCATTTGCTTCTCTTCAATCGATTTGATAATATCCACCGAAATCACTCCTTGCCTCACTACGCTTCTATTAAGTTGCTCTGCTCTTTCTCGATTTCTTCTAATAGGCGCCTGTCTTCGTAGGTAAGCCGAGCTTTCTCAAGTAGTTCCGGACGTCTCTCCTTTGTACGCCTCAAGGCTTCCTTCCGTCGCCATCTCATAATCGCATCATGGTTTCCGCTTAACAACACTTCTGGAACGCTCATATCTCTATAGACGCGGGGTCGCGTGTATTGCGGACCCTCGAGGAGCCCATGGGAAAACGAGTCCTCCCACGCCGAATCGTCATCTCCAAGCACTCCAGGAACAAACCTGACTGACGCATCTAGGACAACCATGGCTGCAAGTTCTCCGCCAGTTAGGACATAATCTCCAATAGATAACTCTGTGTCAGCCAAAATCCTGATCCGTTCGTCGAATCCTTCATAATGTCCAGCTATAAGCACTACGTTTTCCTTCTGGGCAATTTCCTTGGCCCACGCCGAATCGAACGTATAGCCTTGAGGGCTCAACAAAACCACATACGGTTCATCTTCGATTTGCCCTCTTATCCAATCAAGACTTTCAAAAACAGGTTCGGGCTTCATGACCATGCCCGGGCCCCCACCATAAGGGTAGTCGTCCACTGTACCGTGGGCATCTACGGCAAAATCTCTTATGTTCACAAGATCTACCTTGAGAGCGCCTTGATCTTGCGCTCGCTTAAGGATGCTCGCATTCAGCACACATGGAAACATCTCCGGAAATAGCGTAAGGATATAAACTCTCAATATTTAGCCTCCCGAGGGCTCTTGCGAGCCTTCGCCGCTTGTCTCAGATTGATTTTGATAATCTAAGGACAATGTGATCGCATTTCCTTCCCTTATGGCTATAACTACCCCGTCTTCTACAACTACCTCGCACGCCATGACTTCCGGCCATCTGTCTCCAACCTTCAGATCGTAAAAACCTTCAATCTGCCCTCTAGCAATCTCTTGTCCGTCCTCGAGATTGGCAATATCCTTTAGATTCGCCAAAAGGGTATCTTTGCGCGCAAGAAGCTTGTGCTTGGTTTCAAGCATCCCAGAAGCATCTATAGCAGTAGAGGGAACGCTAAGCAAAGCCTTCTCGATTCTCGCTACTTCGTTATCAATGTCTCTTATAACTCTTTGCATTTCTGCGCCAAGTTCTGCACGCAAACTAGGAGTTACCCTTGCTTTGACAGTAACAGATCTGGAAATCAGCAATTGTTACACCATCCCAAGATCCAACGTTTCATTCAAGAATTTCTACGGTAGCACGCTTACCTTCTTTTGCCGCTGCTGCTTGGACAACTGCCCTCACTGAGTGAATAACACGGCCCTTCTTGCCTATAACCTTCCCCATGTCCTCAGGCGCAACCCTAAGTTCATACACTACGGTTCTTTCGCCTTCCACCTCATTAACTTCCACCTGATCGGGATGATCCACTATTGACTTAGCAATATACGTAACTAGATCCTTCAACGTACGCGCCCTCCTCGAAAGTAGTTATTTATTCAGTACTCTTTGTGCGAGCAGATTGCCACTTTTCTATAATGCCCGCTCGATCCAAAATGGTCTTAACGGTCGGTGTGGGAACTGCTCCCCTTTCCAGCCATAACATGGCCTTATCTTCGTGCACTTTGTAGGTTGCCGGATCAGTAGTTGGATCGTAATACCCTATTTCTTCAATAGGTTTCCCATTTCTCGGGGTTCTAGAATCTGCAACTACTATCCTGTACGAAGGCTTCTTTTTAGCCCCAGTTCGTTTCAGCCGAATCTTTACTGCCAATTCACCACTGCTCCTTTCTCACCAGTTGCCGATCTTAGCTCTTAATTCATGATAATCGTAGTTTTCCTATTTTCTCAGGTTTCCCAATCTGAAACAACATCTTTCTCGCCTGGAAAAACTGTCTTAGAAGCCTATTTACTTCTTGCACCGAAGTACCGCTTCCCTTTGCAATCCGACGTTTCCTTGATCCGCTAATAATATCCGGATTCTGACGCTCACTAGGAGTCATAGAGTTTATTATGGCTTCAACTCTTGCTATCTCTTTAGGATCAACTTCCATATTGGCCGCCGCCTTGGGAAAGCCTGGAATCATTCGCATAATGTCCCCAAAAGAGCCCATCTTCTTCACTTCTGTCATTTGATCCAGAAAATCTTCTAGTGTAAACTCTTTCCGTCTGAGTTTTTCCTCCATTTTAGCCGCTTTTTCTTTGTCAAAGGACGATTCGGCCTTTTCGATGAGTGTAAGTATATCTCCCATTCCCAAAATCCGCGAAGCCATCCGATCTGGGTGGAAGATCTCGAAATCCCCTATCTTTTCCCCAACAGATATGAATTTTATAGGTTTTCCAGTTACTTTTGCAATAGATAATGCAGCTCCGCCTCTCGCATCTGAATCCATTTTGGTCAGAATAACACCAGTGATATCTACTACTTCATCAAATACTTCTGCGACTCTGCACGCCTCCTGACCGGTCATAGCGTCGACTACAAGCAATCTCTCCTTAGGGGAAGTAACTTCCTTAATCCTTCTGGCTTCTTCCATCATTTCGTCATCTACTTGGAGTCTTCCCGCAGTATCCAAGATTACAACGTCAAACGCAGATGATCTGGCATGTTCCACGCTCTTCCTAGCTATAGACTCAGGTGGTGCACCATCTGCCAAGGTGAAAAAAGATACCCCAGCGGCTTCCGCCAAGATTTCTAGTTGCCTTTGAGCAGCAGGTCTATAGACATCGCAAGACACGAGCAGAACCCTTCTACCCTGTTTCTTTAGGTGCAGAGCCAGTTTCCCTGCAGATGACGTTTTCCCCGAACCCTGCAGACCGTAAAGGGCTATAATTGCAGGAGGCAAACCTGAAATGTCTAGGGGATACGTCCTACCACCTAGCAGTTGGATAAGTTCTTCGTTCACTATTTTTATCACTTGTTGAGCGGGGGTTAAGCTTTCAAGAACTTCCGAAGTTAGACACCTTTCTTTTACAATTGCAGTAAAATCCTTGACTACCTTGAAATTCACGTCCGCTTCTAAAAGCGCTAGCCGTACCTCTCTTAGAGTCTCGTCAATATCCTTTTCAGATAGTTTTCCTTTACCACGAAGCTTCTTGAACACGCCTTCAAGTCTAGAAGCAAGGTTCTCAAACGCCATTGTCATATTCACCCCAAGCATCGTTTTGATCGATAATCATTAGTGCTCGTTCTCTATGTTCCTGCCAGTTGCTGCTATCCATGGTTTCGCAAAGTTCTTTTATCTCCTTAAGGCATTGGTCAAAGCGTTCTATCTTCTGCTTCATGCCCAGTTTTTGCTCGTACAGAAATAACGCTTTCACGCAACGCTTTATGGCATCATCGCACCCTTGCCTCGATATACCTAGTCGCTGTGCAATTTCTGAAAGAGACAGATCTTCGTCAAACCTCAGTTCTGCTACCTCTCTTTGTCTGGGCGTAAGCAAATCTTCGTATAAATCCCGTAGAAGTGCGATTTCATGCACATATTCAGGCGACGAATAGCATATCTTTTTCATCTGGTCCCTCACTGTCATGGTTTATACCTTTACACACATGTAGATTCTATATCAACCACTAACTAGGGTCAACATCTCCAGTTCGGTCTAAACCAAAAATGCTATATGCAAAATCGTATGGGACAAAAGGCTTTAGATCGTCAGCTTTCTCCCCGATCCCTACAAGTTTGATGGGAATCTCTAATTCGCTGGCTATGGCTACCGCTATGCCTCCTTTTGCGGAACCATCTAGTTTGGTTATACACACGCCGGTTACATCTACGTTTTCTGCGAACACTTTCGCCTGAACCAATCCGTTTTGCCCTGTAGTTCCATCGATCACTAAAATTACCTCATGGGGAGCGCCTGGAATTTCCCTAGAGATCACCCTAATTATTTTCTTTAACTCCTCCATCAGGTTCTTCTTAGTATGCATTCTGCCAGCCGTATCTACCAGAAGCAAATCTGCTTTCCGTGCAATTGATGCTCTAGCCGCATCGAACGCCACTGCCCCTGGATCAGAACCATGTTGATGGCTCACTATATCTGCGCCCACTCTTTTTGCCCAAATGGCCAATTGATCGTCAGCCGCAGCCCTAAATGTGTCTGCCGCTGCCAACATCACCTTCTTACCGTTATCAATCCATTGCTTGGCAATTTTTGCTATCGTGGTAGTTTTGCCTGAGCCATTAACGCCCACCATAACGTAGACCGTAGGCGGAGTATCCGACACCTTAAGGGGCTCGTCTACCAAAAGAAAGATCTCGCCAACTTTATCTGCCATTATTCGGTAGAGATCATCTTCAGACTTAATGGGTTGCTTTTTAGCTTCTTCGCGAAGGGTTTCGATGAGAGTTGATGTTGCCCTGACTCCCACATCAGCCTGGATAAGTACAGCCTCCAAATCATCTAAAAATTCGTCAGTCAAAACCCCAGGTTGAAAAATACCTTCAATCATACCCCTCAGGCTGTTAGATGTTTTGGAAAGTCCGTCTTTTAGTTTTCTAAATACACTCATATCCAAATTCCCCCATTAGCATAAGTCAAAAACTGACGTTAGTATCTTAGCCATCTGCAAGTCGCATGCTGAACACCTTTGAAACGCCAGGTTCTTCCATGGTAACTCCATAAATTATATCTGCCACTTCCATGGTAGCTTCTTGATGAGTCACAACCACAAACTGAGTGTCTTCAGAGTACCCTCTAAGCAACTGGGCAAACCGCACGATATTTGCCTCGTCTAGAGAAGAATCTACTTCATCAAGAACCATCACAGGCGAAGGGTTGGTAGATAGCAAAGCGAAAATCAAGGCTATCCCACAAAGAGACCTTTCCCCGCCTGACAATAATTCAAACTGTTTATGTCTTCTTCCAGGAGGTTCTGCAATTACCTCAATTCCCATACTATCATCAACGATATTGAGTTTGCCCCTTCCTCCACCGAATAATTCCTTGAATATTCTCTGAAAACTTTCATCCACCTTTTCAAAAGTCTCCATAAACTGCTGGTGGATTTTACGGTCGATCAATTGACGGGTTTGTTCCAGCTCGTCCATGGCCATTTCAACATCGGTTTTTTCTTTCTCGATAAGTTCAATGCGTTCTGATAGATCTAAATAGTCTTTTTCCGCCTTTAGGTTTACTGTTCCGAGGGACAGAATCTCTGATTCTAACTCTTCCATTCTACTCAAGGCATCTTGCCGACTAATCCTAAGATGATCATAATCGCCAGGGTTTGAAAGTCCGTACTTGGACAAAAGCACCTGCTTAGTTTCGGCGAGCAATTTCTCAAGGTTTTCTAGCTCGTCCTCGGCATCTGCAATTCTGGATTCCAGATACGAAAATTGTGCCTTCTTTGACTCTAGTTCTAAAGGAGCATCTGCATATCTTTGTTTGAGCGCTTCTATCTGCTCCTTGGTACCGTGTATCCTATTTTCCAAATCTTTTTCCAACTCGTAGAGAGCATCGATCTCTTTTTGAAGAGACGATATTTTAGGAAGAAGGTCAACCCTCAATTGGCTAAGTCTCGATATTTCTTCTTTCTCGTTTTCAAGGTTTCTGCCAATAGAAATTTGCTGTCCTTTTAGGCTCTCAATTTGCGCCAATATAGATGAAAGCTCCTTCTCCATTTTCTGCGTTGCACTAGTGATATCTTGTATTTTATCATTATAGTCCTGACTTGAACTCAATATACTTTTTATCTGCCCTTCGTATGATACAAGTTCTTCTTCCTTAGCCGAAATCTTCGAAGCAAGATTCTCTCTTTCTGCTTGTAAGTGCTTAAGCCGCAAAGTCAAATCTTCTTGAGAGAATTCTATAGGCTGAATATGCGTTTCTAAAGCCTGTAATTCCCCTGCACTTAAATGTAGATCAGTTTCTAAGTCTGATATGGCCTTCCTCAATGCCGCAATCTGTGAATCTATAGCAAAACGATGTTTTTCTGCATCGTCAAGTTCCGCCTCTTTTGTTAATAGCTCTAGCCTCAAAGATTCCACAAGTTCATTATTTTCTGCTACCTTTATCTCTTTTTCACATATTTCATGAGTAAGCGATTCTATCTCGCGTTTCCTGAGAAAGATCCCTTCGTGGACAAGAGGCTCCCCTCCAGTAATGACCCCGCTGGGCTCTATAATTTCTCCATCTGAAGTCACCACCGGAGTCGTCCATGAAGACAATTTCATGAACGCTAGACCGTCTTCCATCGTATCTGCCAACACCATATCGCCGAACAGATACTCGGCACAAACTGTCAAATCGGGAGGGCACTTCACAACCGAAATCAGGGGACAAACGTTTTTCATTGCAGATAGAGCATATTGTGCTTTTTCATGCATATTTCGTCCTTGGAGCGAGGTTAGAGGTAGGAATGTACATCGCCCGCCCTTTTCTCTCTTCAAGTATTCTACCCCTGCTCTTGCCACATTCTCATCACGCACAACTATATTTTCGATTGCGATTCCAGCCGCAGAAGTAACTGCCTTCGTATACTTTTCCTCACAAGAGAGAATCTCTCCTACAGCTCCTATAACACCTGGAAGAAGGTTTCGTTCTTTTGCAGAAAGAATAGTACGAGGTCCTTTTCCATAACCCTCGAACGAGGCCTCCATTTCCTGCAGAAGTTCCTTTCTAGACTTAGCCAATGAAATTTCTGACTCCAATGACCTGCCTAAAGAAATTGCTTCTTCTAGGGATACCCTTACAACCCTAACTCTATCTTCAAAGGAAGCGCAATGTTGGGCAGACTCCACTTGGAGGTAAAGCGCTTCATGTAAATCTTGCTCTAGTTTTTCCCTGTCTGCTTGGAGAACAGATAGACGCCCTTGCAAATCTGCTACTTTTCCTTTTATTTCAATCATTTCCCTCTGCTTTACGGCAAGTTGCTGCTCCAACTTATCAATATCTTTATCAAGAGCACCAAGCCTATGGTTGAGGCCAGCCACCTCTGAACGCAAATCCATAACTTTCCCGCTAAGAGACTTCCATGTATCCTCGAAACCTTTCTTCTCTTCCTGCACTGCCTTGAGGTCTTCCACCAATTCTTCATACGCTTTGGCAAGTTCTTCCTGTCTTTTAAGTAGGGATTCCTTTCGCGCAGATACATCTTTTAAATCCGACTCGAGGCTTTCTTTACGTTCTAATCTGGTTTGCAGTTCTCGAGAAACCGAACTGAGTTTCCCGTTTAATTCATCTCTCTCTTTTTTTAGGGAGGAGGATCGTGCGATAAGAGACTCTTTTTCTTTGAGGTAATCGCTAAGAGCCTCCTCTAGAAGATTAAGATCACGGTTGAGACATCGAACGTGCTTTTCCAAGGCATCTGTAGAAGCGCGAAGGTCATCAATTTCAACCCTATACCTAGCTAAGCGTTTTCTAACATTTTGCACCTGTCGTGATTGTTCGCTCTCCAAATGCAACCACATGGCCAGCTCAATATCGTCCTTCTCTTTGAGCAAATCTTGGTACATTTTAGCCGTTTGCCAGTCCTTGTAAAGGGATGCTTGCCGATCTCTCAATTCTAGCAATAAGTCACCAATTCTAGTCATGTCCCTAGCTGCGACTGATAGTTTGCTTTCCACTTCTTTTTTGTCTAGCCTGAACCTTGAAACTCCCGACGCTTCTTCTATCCATATACGTCTGTCTTCAGGATTCCCTCCGGCCAATTCCTGGATTGTTCCCTGGCCTATAACCACATATCCTGTATGAGAAAGACCTGTACCCAACAGTAGCTCGTGCACATCCTTGTAACGGCACGTTTTATCGTTAATCCGGTATTCGCTAGAACCATCCCGAGTGAAACGCCTCATAAGTTCTAGTTCGCTGCAGTTAGTAACGCCTTCAAGCAAGAGTCTTACCTCGGCCATGCCCATGGCTTTTCGCTTATTGGTTCCGCTAAAAATTAAGTCCTCAAGCTTGTTGCATCGCAATAGCCTAGGGTTTTGCTCGCCGAGCACCCACCTCAACGCATCAACCAAGTTAGACTTGCCGCATCCGTTAGGGCCTACGATTGCAGTGATCCCCGTTCCGAAAGTAACCTCTGTCCGATCGCAAAAAGATTTGAATCCATGAAGAGAAACCTTCTTAAACAATAAATAAATGCCTCCTGACCACGCTTATGTATCTAAGTTTATATGTTCTATGTAAAGGAATATTCACCCGCTCCTATAAAGCTAATTATGTCAGGCAAACAGTTAGGAGTGAATCTCCTTTGTCCAAGTCCAAAATCGAGCAAATGGCATATTGCATACTTGCTAATCCAAATATAACAGCTAGAGAGCTTGCTGAAAAGTTAGGATATTCGGAACCCAAGTCCATTTACTATTGGCTTGAAAAAGCAGGGTTCAGAGGACTGAAGGATTTCAAAAAGACAGTATTATCCAGATCCTTTCCAATCCCCAACGAAAGGGCAGAAACGACAAGGGATAGGGAGCGGCGACCGACTTTACCTCTTTACTTTGATAACGATAGCCTGAGACAGTTGGACCTGAAAGAATACATCATGGCCCATTTGGGCCCTAGGAGTTTCGCAGTTTTAATTTCCGAAGACCGGTATGGGGAAGTTGCCAAATCAGGAGATTTGCTAATCATAGATCCTGATGGAACTTGTGGCCAGGGCGACTTGCTACTTGCAAATCAAGATGGGCGCCCAGCTATTGCCAGAGTCTATTACCTTCCTGATAAATCCCCTATCTACATCGATGTGCATGATATCACGCACTTGCTATCGCCAGACTTCATAAACGGAAAAATAATCTTCATTCTGAACCATTCAGTCTAAAAGCCCTTGCTCTTCGAGATATTTGCGGGCGGCATTTTCCTCCGCTTCCTTTTTGGTGCCGCCCTTGCCAATGGACACTCTCGTACCATTTATCAAGCATGCAACTGTATAGTAAGGGTTGTGGTCAGGCCCATCAATTTGCACTACTTTGTATTCTAGTTTTGCCCCTGGAGTCTTCTGGACCTGTTCCTGGAGAAGACTTTTCGGATCCAATGGCAATGCATCGCTTATTTCTTCGTTGATCAAAAGACTTATCACCAGTTCCTTGGCCATATCCCAACCGTATTGAATAAAGTACGCTCCAATTACGGCTTCAAGCGCCCCTGCAAGAACGCTGGGGCGGGTTCTACCTCCTGTCATCTCCTCGCCCTTACCCAATTTCAAGTGCGCCCCCAAACCAACCACTTGAGCTACCTCCGCCAATGAAGCGCCCGAAACTAGGGACGCCCTAAGACGGGTCAATTCTCCCTCAGGAAGGTGAGGAAATTCGTTGTAAAGATAAGAAGCCACTGCCAAAGAGATGACCGCATCGCCTAGGAACTCCAACCTCTCATTGGATGGAAAGCCCTCCCCCTTCTCATTGGAATAGGAAACATGAGTACAAGCCTGATCCCGCAAGTCGTCATCTAAGCTATGAATAGCTTCTTCGAATATTCTTTCTAACCGTCGTACCTTTTTAGGACTAGGCAAGCGTTTTGCCCCCCAAAGCCAAAAGAGTTTTTGAGTGCAACTTTAAGATCATAAGGTCTAGCCTTATTGGGCACGTAATCCAAATCACATTCTGGGTCTGGTTCTTCATAGTTTATGGTTGGTGGCACAATTCCTTTGTCTATGGCCAGAATAGTAGCTATGGTTTCAACTGCGCCAGCTGCTCCAAGCAGGTGACCAATCATTGATTTTGTAGACGATATCATCACTTCATATGCTTTAGGACCCATGAGATTCTTAATCGCCAAAGTTTCATTGAGATCATTATAGGGCGTAGAAGTCCCATGAGCATTAATGTAGTCGATCTCAGAAGGATCCAACCCAGCGTCGTCGATAGCAGCTGCCATTGCTCGTCTGGCGCCATCTCCTTCAGGTGCAGGCGCAGTTATGTGATACGCATCAGAACTCATGCCATATCCTATTATTTCAGCATATATCTTGGCGTTTCGTTTCTTAGCATGTTCTAACTCTTCTATGATCATGCTTCCGGCTCCCTCGCCAATTACAAATCCATCCCTATTCTTATCAAAAGGAGAAGATGCCTTGGAACCAAGGTGGTTCCTTGTGGATAACGCTTTCATGTTGCAGAATCCTGCTAAACACATTGGAACCAGCGGAGCCTCAGTCCCCCCTGTTACCATCACATCAGCATATCCGTTTTGGATTATTCGGAAACTATCACCGATGGCATTAGTTCCTGAAGCACATGCAGTGACAACAGTGTTAATTGGCCCTTTAAGTCCTAGATCAATGGATACATGACCTGCTGCCATATTGGGAATCATCATAGGTACGAAGAATGGGGACACTCTGCTAGGACCCTGCTTAAGAAAATTTGCGTATTCGTTTGACAAAGTCTCTATTCCACCTATACCAGTTCCCAAAATGACCCCTGCTCTTTCTGGATCAAAGGCGCCCTCAAGACCTGCATCCTCTGCGGCCATGCGTGAACACACTAAAGCCATTTGGCTGAACCTGTCCATTTTACGGGCTTCACGTCGATCCAAGTATTCCAGGGGATCGAAATCAACTTCGCCGGCGATTCTGGAAGGAAAATCAGACGCATCAAATCTAGTTATTTCCCGTATTCCAGACCTGCCTTGAATAAGATTATTCCAGAATTCTGACAATCCTATACCTATGGGGCTCACAACCCCTAAACCTGTAACAACTACACGTCTGTTTGCCTTCACTTTCAGGCTCATCCTCTCCATGAACTGGGGCCCCACATACCTGAAGGGTAGTAGGGCCTCTTTTTACAATTATTCCTTTACATGCTCTCTTAGGTATTCAATGGCATCTTTAACTGTTGTAAGATTTTCTGCATCTTCATCAGGTATTGTAATACCAAATTCGCTTTCAAATGCCATTATAAGGTCTACAATTTCCAGAGAATCAGCGCCTAGATCATCTATAAACGACGCCTCTTTGGTCACCAACGACTCTTCAATACCTAGTTGATCGACTATTATCTTCTTTACCTCTTCAAACAACTTATCTTCTGTCAAATTATTCACCTCCCCGCAACCAACACTATATACTAGATGTTGCCGGTAGACATACCACCGTCAACAATTAAAACCTGACCTGTGATGTATGCTGCGTCATCGGACGCCAAAAACGCCACGGCATGCGCTACATCTTCTGCAGTTCCAGGCCTACCCAAGGGAATCTGACTCTTTAGTTTCTCTTGGATTTCCGTCGGAAGTTTATCGGTCATCTCTGACAGTATATATCCAGGAGCCACCACGTTTGCAGTAATCGTATATCTGGCCAGTTCTTTTGCAAGCGTTCTAGTAAGTCCTAAGATTCCCGCTTTAGACGCAGCGTAATTAGCCTGACCTGGATTTCCTGTAAAACCTACTACAGAAGATATACTGATGATCCTTCCCCTTTTCCTCCTAGCCATAGGTCTTGCCGCCCATCTCGTTACATTAAATACCCCTTTTAGATTGGTATCAATAACTAAATCCCAATCTTCCTCAGTCATTCGCATGAAGAGAGCATCTTTATTAAGACCTGCGTTACACACAACTACCTGAATAGGTCCCAGCTCTTTTTCGATTCGATCTATTAGGTTCTGACTGTCAGTGAATGATGAAACATCACATTGAAAAACTTCTGCCCTTACGCCTTCTGCTTCAACCATCCTTGCAGTTTCGCGTGCCCCCTCCTCGTCTCTCAAGTAGTTAACAGCAATGTCGTAGCCACTTTTGGCCAATCGAACAGCACAAGCTCTTCCTATACCTTTGGACGCCCCGGTTACAAGCGCTACGCGACTGCCAATACTCATATTACTGAAGCCTCCTCGTAAAGATCAATAATAGTTTTCAGATCTCGAGGGGAACAAAACTGCACGAAACGAATTGTAGGGTTGATCCTTCTGCCAAATCCGGCTAGGGATTTGCCTGGACCAACCTCGACAAACACGGAAGCCCCGTCGAAAATCATGTTTTCCATATCTACTTGCCACAAAACAGGTTGAGTCATTTGCTGGATCAAGATTTCCTTGATCCCGCGAGCATCGGTGACCTTTCTACCTGTAACATTGGAGTATACTGGAATAGTTGGGTCCTTAAATTCAACTTTTTCAAAATCCGCCTTAAGTTTCTTAGCCGCAGGCTCCATCAAGGCACAGTGAAAAGGAGCGCTTACTGCAAGAGGAACCGCTTTTCCACCCCGTTCTTGAGCTCTGCGACACGCATCTTCAACAGCTTTCTTGTCCCCCGAAATTACTACCTGCCCAGGACAATTGTAGTTAGCTCCCGTTACTACACCTAACTTTGAAGATTCAAAGCAAATTGCTTCAACTTCTGCGCATGACAAGCCAATGATTGCAGCCATGCTTCCCTCACCAGGTGGACAAGCTTCCTGCATGTACTTGCCTCGTTTTCTAGTAAGGACCACCCCATCCTCAAGACTTAAGGAGTCTGCGCATACCAACGCCGTATACTCCCCAAGGCTCAATCCTGCAACCATATCAGGTTTAAGGCCATGCGATTCTAAAACTTTTGCGGCAGCGATGCTCACTGTGAGTAAGGCAGGCTGGGCGTTATAGGTCAAGGTCAATTCATCAGATGGCCCGTTAAATATCATATTAGACAATTTAAACCCTAAAGCCGCATCTGCTCTTTCAAACACTTCTTTCGCCACATCATATTGGTCATATAGTTCTTTTCCCATTCCGGGGAACTGTGCTCCCTGTCCTGGAAAAACCCAAGCTATTTTGGCCAATTAAAACACCCCCGAATGTCAATTATTCAAACTGCCTTAACCGGAATGGCTAGTAAAGCAAGAGTTCCAGGGCCCGTATGCGCACCGATAATCGCCCCAATTTCGGTTTCAAAGAATCTATTTATGTTAAGTCGGTCCTGGGCTAGCTCCTTTAGTGTTTCCGCTTCTGAAGGAGAATTAGCATGTGAAATGCATACATATAGTTCCTCTCCTTGGCCCAACTCTTCAATCATAATGTCTACCATCCTGGGTATAGTTTTATTCTTTCCTCTAATTTTTTCTTTGGCCACAACATATCCTTCTTCGTCAATGGATAAAATAGGCTTTACATTGAGCAGGCTTCCCAGTAAGTGTTCAGCCTTCCCTATCCTGCCATTTCTAGCCAAATAGTCAAGGGTATCTACTGAAAACAACGTCACGCAGGCTTCGACCATACGATAGACTGCGGACACTATTTCCTCAAACGTCTTCCCCGCGTCGGCCATTTCCTGGGCTAAAATAGCCATCATCCCGTACATTCCAGAAGCGCTTTTTGAATCTATAACTTCAATTTGCCTGTCTGGCAAGGATTCTTTAGCCATCTGAGCCGCTTCATACGTACCGCTTAATGCTGACGACAAGAATATAGCCACAACTGAGGAACCGTCTTCAGTAAGCTCACTGAAAACGTTCTGAAAGACCCATGGTGAAGGTTGTGAGGTACGTGCAACAAATTCGGAACTCACCAGTTTGTCGTAGAACTCTTTACCTCGAATTTCGTATCCGTCCTTGTACGATTCATCACCGAAGTGAACCGTTAAAGGGACAACTGTGATACCCATCTTTTCCATAAACGCAGGTTCAAAATCCTGTGCGCTGTCAGTCACAATCTTTACGGTCCCCATTTTAGAACCTCCTTTTCCTTCGTAAGTCTATCTGACTTTCAAGGTCTCACGCATTACCATTTTATTGCAATCGAGCCCCAACTTAAACCTGCTCCGAACCCAACCAGTATTACAAGATCCCCTTTATTTATTCGCCCCTGCTCATGAGCCTCGTAGAGCGCTATGGGAATAGATGCCGAAGACGTATTACCATACTTTTCTATGTTAATCATTACTTTTTCTCGAGGGATTTGGAATCTTTGTATCGCTGAATTGATAATCCTTATGTTGGCTTGATGGGGAATTAGAAGATCTACATCCTCGGGAGTCTTTCCAATCTGTTCCAATAGCTTTGATACAGCGTTATTCATGGTCGTTACTGCAAACTTAAATACAGCTCTACCTTCCATATGTACATAATGCAGGCCTTGGTCAACTGTATCATGGCTTGCAGGTAGTTTGGATAAACCTGCAGGAAGATATAGAACCTCTTCTTGAGAGCCATCCACTCCTAGGTGAAATCCTAATATGCCTTCATCTGGTTTACCAGGAGTCAGAAGCGCCGCGCCTGCTCCATCGCCGAACAGAACACACGTATTCCTATCTTCCCAATTGATCAGCCTTGACAAAGTTTCAGCACCTATAACCAACACATTTTCATAAGTTTCAGAAACAATGAATTGAGACCCGATAGCCAGTCCGTATATAAATCCCGTGCACCCGATTTCTACATCGAACGCCGCCGCATTTGTCGCACCAAGGGCATGTTGTACAAGACACGCAGTGGCAGGAAATGCATAATCAGGACTAGCCGTCGCTACTATTATAAGATCGATATCTTCTGGTTCTATAGAAGAAGACGACAGACAGGATAAGGCAGCTTTTGTTGCCAAATCAGAAGTGCTCATGCCCTCGCTGGCTATACGCCTTTCTTTTATGCCAGTTCTTTCAATAATCCATTCATCAGACGTATCAACCATTTTTTCCAGATCCGCGTTTGTAAGGATGTTGGGAGGCGCATATGCTCCCACCGATTCTATTATCGCCGAAACGTTCTTAGTCATGATTCACGCTCCTTAACCCCATTTCCGCCAGGGTCTCGCATATTACAGAAGCCACGTTGCTTTCTATAAATCTAACTGCCTGCGCAACTCCATTGGCTATAGCCACGGCGTCGGAAGAACCGTGACACTTAACTACGCACCCTTCTAAGCCAAGCATAGGTGCCCCTCCAAAATTCGAGTAGTCGAGGGTATTGACAAGGTCATATAGGGCAGGGCGAAGCAATAGGGCCCCTATTTTAGATCTAAAATTGCTTTCTACTGCTTTTTTAAGATTTGAAATCTGAAATAGTAAAGCTCCTTCGCATGTTTTTAGTAAAATATTTCCTGTGAAACCATCCGTAATTATTATGTCTGCTTTGTCGAAGAACACGTCTCGCGCTTCAACATTGCCTATAAAATTTAAAGGAGCATTTTCCAGAAGGGTATAAGCTTTCTTAGTAGTAGCAGTACCTTTATTGGCTTCAGTTCCTATGTTTAAAAGGCCCACTCTGGGGTCATCCCACCCTAGTACCCGCTCTGCGTAAATTTTCCCCATAAGTGCGAATTCAATCAAATTTTGTGGTTGGACATCAGCAGATGCGCCTAAGTCCATTACCAAGACCCCGCGGTCGTTCTTAGAAGGAAGAACCATACCCAAACAAGGCCTGTCTACACCCTCAGCACGACCTAATATCAACACGCCTCCCGCCAAAAGGGCACCTGTAGAACCTGCCGAAACAAAAGCCGACGCCTCTTTATTTTTGACCATGGTTAGCCCTCTTACTATAGTAGAATCAGACTTGGTTCTTACAGCCCTCACTGGTGATTCCTCGCTGGTAATAACTTGGTTGCAGACAACCGAAGTCAGATTCGGGTCCTGGACTTTGCTAATCAATAATTCCACCGCTTCGGCGGTTCCCAATGCTATAACAGGAGTGTGTTTTTCTAGTGCTAACATACAACCTTCAATGGCAGCGTGAGGTGCATGATCTCCGCCCATCAAATCCAGGGCAATTCTGGGCTTACCGCCAATTGCGTTCATGTTCAATTTCCGTTGCCCCTTTCGTCAAGGGAGAACACCAAAAACTTGCCTCTGAAAACTAGTTCTCCTTCACACCGAGTCTCTACAAGAACCGTAAACTTGTCTCCCCTATCACTTGTAACTTGACCTTTGGCCACAAGCCTTTCCCCTACCTTGACTTGCCGCTTGAATTTTAGGTTAGCTATTCCAGTTACCACGTTTTCCGCATCCACAACGCAGATGGCAAGGGAGTCTGCTTGTGCGAAAATATAGTGGCTTCTAGCAATGCCTGTTCTCTCAAAAGCCATCTCAGGCGTTATCTCTAAAATAGATATGGCTGATTTGCCCAGTTCTAGATCTATAAGTTCACCTACTATTTCTTGCTGCCCCATAGCTCGAACCATTCCGTAAGCTCTTTCTGCAACCTCTTTAGTACGTGTCCTTTGATCAGGAATGCCTAGAGCGAGCCGGTCGAGGCGGATGGTTTGCGGGCTCACATCGAAATGATGGGCCAAGCGCCTATCTGGGATAAATGGATTAGCCGCCAGAATTTCTTTTATCTGTTTTCGTCTTTCTTTGGGACTGAGCGCCATGGCAACCCGTCCTTACTTTGAGTTTTGCTCCTGTGTGGTTATAGCTAGGTGTTAACACCTTAATATTAACACCTACTATACAAATACTGTCAAGTACGCTTGAAGCAAATTATGAAATAAAAAACCCCGACAATTTCGGAGTTTTCTATTTATCCCACGTATACTGGCCTAAGTATCCGCAGATCCAATTTGGATTCAGGCTACTTAGCTTTCACTTTCATTACTTGCCGCCCCTTGTAATACCCGCAATCTGGACAAACCTTGTGAGGCAATATTAACGAATGGCACCTGGGACATTCTACTAGCTGTGGCGATGCCAACCTATTCTTCCACGCAGAAGCTCTTCTCTTGTCCCTCTTAGATGCCGAGGTCCTTCTTTTTGGTACTGCCATTAGTCTTGCTCCCTTCTTCTATCGCTTCCAGCAATTTTCTACCGAAGGCTGTAGGTTCATCTTCTACTTCATATTCTTCGTGTTCTTCTAAACCTTTGCAATCAGGACTGCACAAAGGCTTCATGGGTAAACTCAGTATAAGTTCGTGTTTTATCATATCATCTAGAACACAAAAGTCGCCTTCTAAGGCAAAGTTCTCTACAAAATCCCCTTCTTCAGAAGACACAGGCGATGTGAAACGCTTTTGGAATCTACCTTCACACGACAGTTCGAACTCTTGATCATATTCCCTAAGACACCTTGAACAAGTAAGATGCGCAACGCCCTTAATATTGGCTTGAATGTAGATACCATCGCTAGTGCAAGTTGCAACTCCCTCTACTACAATGGGCACAGCCAAGGGCACTTTGTCATCGCCTTGCATGAAAATGTCTGAAGAACCTGTTTCCTTAAAGGCTAAACTCGACCCTATATCTTTGATTATGCTTGAAATGTCAACTTTCAAAATAGTCTTACCCTCCATTTGACACACCGGATTATATAGGCAGGTGCCACCTTGTGTCAAGGAACTGTGTCTTGGACCAAAGCGCGAACTGCTTCCTCGAAAGTGCTTACACCTATTATTTGTACGCTACGAGCAAATCTCAATGCTTCGTCATAGTTTACCTTGGGGACTACGAAAATGTCTATACCTTCTTTTTCGCAAGCTATCGTCTTTTGAGCTACTCCCCCTACTCCTTGTATACTTCCGTCGGCCAGCAATACCCCGGTGCACGCAATTCTTCTCCCTTGTAGCAAATCTACGCCTGTTCGGTTAAAAATCTCTAAGGCAAAAGCTAACCCCGCAGATGGGCCTTGGATCTCACCAGCATGAATTGAGACGCTAACGGGAAAAGTTCCCTGCTCAGACACATCTATGTTCTGAGCTCTTAAAGCCGTACTTGCGGCAATTTGTTGGCTTTCAGCCATTAAGTCAACATTCTTGTTCTTATATTCCTCAGGGGTCATCCCACCGAGCACCTGCTCCTTTGGCCACAGGGCAATTGTTCTGCTGAAAGCGGCGACAATACAATCCAAAACGCTAGCATCTTTAGCCATTACATACACCATATAGAAGGAAGAGTCGCCTGGCGGATGTTCACTCACATCCACCATTGAGGCAAGATTTGTTACAGGTCCTGGATACACTGCAAAATATCCGGACGGCACAAACTTAAGGCTCAATATCACAATCGCAACAATGCCTATTCTACATATCCTTTTTAGCCTGTCATCCTTTTGCTCCCTAAACAATACGGAAAGCACCTCTCGTTTGCGTCAAACCTGTCTTATTCTTCAAAGGAGTCGAAATCCCACAGATCCTCACTTGACATGCTCATTTTTACGTCGGCTTCCTCTAGATCTTCTAGCTCGGAAACATCAGTAACCGTCACGCCAAGTTCCTGACGATTCTGTCTCACTTCTTCAAGCAAATTGGCTAAGAGATTTTCTACTCTCTCCATGATCTCGTCTGCATACTCCCTGGCTCCTACGTGTATTTCGGTAGCTACTTCTTGGGTTCTTTCTAGTAGATCCTCTGCTTGTTTTCTCGCCTCTTTTGCGATAATAGACTCAGAAGCAAGTATATCGATTTGACCTTTTGCATCACTAATTATTTGGTCCGCTTCCTTCCGCGCTTCCTGCAAGATACGTTCTCTCTCTTTCAGAAGCCACCTGGCTTGCTCTAGCTCGGGAGGGATTGCAGCTTTTATCTCATCTATCATGTCGAAAACTTCATCTTCATCTACTAAGAGCTTTCCTACCAGAGGCAACCGAGAGCATTCAGAAAGGTATGTATCCAGCCTCTCTATCATTATCAGTACATCCATGACCCATAGCCTCCTGTTCTCACTGTTTAGCTTCTTTTTGCGCGCTTACTTCCTTCAATTTTCTTAATAACCTTCCTTCGACGCTAGGAGGTACTAAATCCTTCACGCAACCTCCATACGCGGCAACCTCCTTGACAAGGCTGGAACTAAGATAAAGATAATCTAGGGAGGTCATCATAAACACCGTCTCTATTTCAGGATCCAATTTCTTGTTCATTAGCGCCATCTTGAACTCATAGTCAAAATCAGAAACCGCCCTTAATCCCTTGACCAATACACTTATTCCATTTTTCCGAGCGAAATCAACTAGAAGCCCGCTAGCCCCTACTACTTCCACATTATCTAAATCCTTGCATTCCTCACTTATCATTTCTAAGCGTTCTTGCACAGAAAACAAAGGCGTCTTTGATGGATTATCGAATACAGCAACATACAGTTTGTCGAAACATTTAGCGCTTCGTTTGATAATGTCAAGATGTCCATTTGTAATTGGGTCGAAACTTCCTGGATAAACTGCAGATAACAATAGATTAACCTCCATTCTCTCTGTATCTAGTGGTTCAGCATGGCCTAGGTGCTTATGCTATGATAATAACACTTAACGCAATGCCGATAAACTTGATCATCTAGATCTTGCATGTTGTGCCAAGTCTCCAAACCGTCTTCTAACTTCGTTTACCAAAGCCCCGTATTCAAAAGAAGGTTTGCCTTCTTCAATTATTTCTATAACACGGCGGGCTTCTTCTCTCGCTTTAACTATGACGTCAACCGTTATTCCTAAGTCTTGCACATTTACGTTCCCCATGCCGTGCTGTCTAACCCCGAAAAACTGTCCAGGGCCTCTTTGCAACAGATCAATCTCTGCTAGTTCAAACCCATCGAAGACAGTTTCGAAAGTTTTCAATCTGGCCATGGAACTGGTACCTTCAGACGATGGGATCACGAAACAAAATGCCTGTTGTCCCCCACGCCCTATCCGTCCCCTAAGTTGATGCAAAGTAGCAAGGCCAAATGACTCAGCGCCTTCTATCACCATGCAGGTAGCGTTTGGGACGTCAATGCCTACCTCAATAACAGTAGTCGCTACGAGAACTTTGGTGAGCCCTTGGGAGAAATCTTGCATCTGCTGGGCAAGTAGATCCTTAGGCATACCTCCATGTGCCAAGCCTATTTCTATGCCACGAAGGTAACCCTGGCTTAATTCTTCAAACACGTATTCTGCAGACTTGCGCCCTGATTTTCCCTCGCTTATTTGCGGACATACTACGTACGCCTGATGTCCCTTTTGAACTTCTTCTCGCAAAACTGCGTAAGCATCCTTGCGGTCGCTGTAATCTAGCACCTTAGTTTGAACCTTGCTGCTGCCGTGAGGCAACTCATCTATGACCGATATGTCCAAGTCACCGTAAATAGTAAGTGCTAAAGACCTAGGTATGGGGGTCGCACTCATAACTAACACGTGAGGCATTTGCATCCCATAAGATAAGTTCAACCTTTGCTTAACTCCAAATCTATGTTGCTCGTCAGTAACAATCAATCCAAGATTAGACCACTTAACGTAAGGTTCTAGCATAGCATGGGTGCCAATCAATATATCTATAGAGCCTGCGGCAACCCGATCAAGAACCTCTCCTTTTTCAGAAGCTACAAGACTCCCTGAAAGAAAGCCTACTTTGGCATACTCACCGCTTAATTCTTGAAGCGTTTCGTAATGTTGCCGAGCCAAGATCTCTGTTGGAGCCAGTAATGCCCCCTGGTATCCATTGTTAACCGCTGCCAACAACGCCCAGATGGCAACTACTGTCTTTCCGCTCCCCACATCCCCTTGTATCAGCCGATTCATAAGTCTTGGTGATGATAAATCCTGTCTAATGTCTTCGATGGTTTTAGCCTGCGCTAGTGTAAGTTCAAAAGGTAATGACTCCACAAACACCTGCGGAAGAGAGAAACGAGTAAACGCCGGTACAGGGCCGATGGCCTCATTTTCTTTTTTCATCATAAGTAGGGCCATCTGTTGCAAGAACACTTCCCGAAAAGCAAACGACCTGCGTGCTGTTTCCCACTTTGCCGAACTAGAGGGACGATGAATATTTTCATAGGCTTCTCTTTGGCCCATAAGTCCATGTCTTGAAATGATGTCCGGAGGCAATAATTCCTCTACTAAATTTAGATACGGATCTAAATTGTCACAAATTATTCTTGAGATAACCGATGAAGATAGCCCTGCCTTTGAGTGGTACACAGCTAGAATAGGACCTTTTCCATTATTTTCCCCTGATTGCTGCAAAAGAGGATGCGGCATCTCCCAACTCTGACGGCGCCATTCTACCTTACCTGATGCAATAATCTGCATACCTCGACGAATAGTTTTTGCCATATATGGCGTATTGTACCATACTAAGTAGCATATTCCGCTGCCGTCTGACACTCCTGCGCGTAAAACCGGACCCCGACGTCCCGGCATCGTAGAAAGGCTGACGACTTTTCCAGATATGGTTACTTCATCTCCTGGGTTTAAATCGCGGATCCTTTTTATCTGCGAGAAATCTTCTATCCTAAAGGGAAAATAATCAAGCAAATCTTGAACTGTTTCTACTCCTAATGAATTCAGTTCTTTAGCCATCTTAGGCCCTACGCCTTTTAAATACCTAACATCTTGATCCAATGATAGTTGCATTCCCATCATTCCACCGACACTATGTAGTAATATAGCGGCTGGCCACCAAAGTGAACCTCAATATCGCAGTCAGACCCAAAATCCTTTTCTAACACCTCATAAACTACAGACGCTGTTTCATCATCAACATCGTGCCCATAGTACACTGTTATGAGTGAGTCGGATTCGGTTACCATGTGCGCCATTAGGTCTTTCAGAACTTCCTCAGGATCTTGCCCTACTATATCTACCTTACCGTCGATAAGACCGATTATATCCCCTTGCCTAAACGTATGTTTACCAAACTTGCCATCTCGCGCGGCAAATGTTACTTCTGCTGTTTTAACGCTCCGTATGGCCTTACCTGCTCGTTTCAAATTGTACTCCACGCTCTCTTCGAGGTTTAAGGCCAAAAGAGCCGAGATTCCTTGTGGTATGGTTTTGGAAGGAACAATGTACATCTTTCTACCTGTGAGCCTCTTTGCTTGTCTAGCTGCCAGAAAAATATTGGGGTTGTTAGGAAGGAAAATCACTTTATCTGTTCCCATTGAATTTACGGCTGCTGCTACGTCGCTAGTTGATGGATTCATTGTAATTCCGCCATCCATTACAAAATCGGTACCTAAACTTTTCATAATGGCCTTAATTCCGCTCCCAATAGCCACAGAAACGACGCTAATGGTTTTTTTGGCCTCAACGGTAACAGGGACTGTTGCTTGAACTCTAGATCGCAGAGCAGTTTTAGACTGTTCAATCATGTTATCTATAGTGACGTCTGAGAGTGAACCATATTGCCTGCAAACGCCAATTACTTGTTCAGGCACGGCAGTATGGATATGAACTCTCACCACATCTCCAGACCCTACGACAAGTAACGAATCGCCCAGGGGTTCAAGAAATTGCTTCAGCAGATCGATAGATGCAACACCGCCAAGAATTAACAGCTGAGTATCGTATGGATATTCAATGTTCGTTAATTCTTCCCCATGGACCACAGGTACGGCCAACTGCAGATCTACAACTTTCCCGCCTTCGCGTGATACTTCATGATCTTTTTCGTACCATTCCAAGGCTCCTTCTACGATGTACAGTAGACCTTGCCCTCCTGCGTCCACAACGCCAGCTTCCTTTAGGACTGGCAACAGGTCTGGAGTTTTCTCGAGAACCTCATTGCCTCTTAAGAGACATTCTTTGAGCATATGGTAGATAGTAACTTCATCAAATGCCAAGCAATCTAGGGCAGCGTCTCTGAGCCCCCTAAGAACAGTCAAGATTGTTCCTTCAACTGGCTTCATAACCGATTTGTAAGCGGTTATGACAGCCTCGTCCATAGCTTCACCTACTTCTTGGGGCCCAGCGTGTTCCTTACCTGCAAAACCCTTGGCAATACCTCTTAGAATCTGCGATAGGATGACTCCAGAATTACCGCGAGCGCCCATGAGAGCGCCCCTACTGGCAATTTCAGATGCTTCCGATATGGAAATGCCAGACATTCCATTCAGGCTTTCAACTGCAGATGATAGGGTAAGATACATATTTGTTCCAGTATCCCCATCGGGCACAGGAAACACGTTCAAAGCGTCTACCTCTTCTTTTCGGTAGTACAAGTAGTCTTTGGCATAGGTAATAATATCTATAAACTGATCGCCATCTATTCGCGATTCTGCTATTACCAACTTTCAACATCCTCCTGAAGTCTCAAGCCTTCTACATTGACTGTAATCTTTTTTACTTTTAGTCCAGTTAGATTTTCTACAGTATAGCGCACCTTATCTGCAACCATTCTGGCAACTTCAGGAATCTTTACTCCATAACCAAGCACCACATAAAGTGTAATATATAGATCGTCACCATCGATTGTAACGTCTACCCCTTTGGCGAGATTCTCTTGCCCAAGCAACTCAGAAATACCATCGGTCATCTTACGACCTGCCATGCCTACTACCCCATAACACTCAGTAGCAGCAGCTCCTGCAATGGTTGCAATAGCTTCTTCTGACAAAGCTAGTTTGCCGATGTCTGTTCTAATCTCTTTAGCCACTAGCGATAACACTCCACTCTAAGTTCTGCCTCTACCACATATACAATATAATAGTACGTGCTTCAAAGAAATTGTAAAGGTTCTCATCATTTTCACGCAAAATACGCTGTTTCTAATTATTCCATGGGGTATATCCCTTCTCCTGCAACTGGTTCTATGCTAAAATAGGCAAGTCATAAGGTTCGAGGAGGTTACAATTATATGGCTAAGTGTGAAATTTGCGGTAAAACAAGAATGGTAGGAAACCGCGTAAGTCATTCCAACATAAAAACCAAGAGAGATTGGTCTCCCAATGTTCAACGGGTTCGTGTAGCAGTTGGCAACACTCATAAAAAGATGTGGGTCTGCACTAGATGCCTGCGCAGCGGGAAAGTCCAGCGTGTAGTCAAGTGATATGCTTGTGATTTGGGCCAAATAACACCTCTCAACTAATTAGATTGAGGGGTGTTTTTGGTATTGGCTTCGCAATCACCGCAGCGCCAAATCAACATTCTTTAAGTGAAGTTCCTCTCAAACTGTAAACGGCGGCAGCCATATCATCGCTAGAAAAAATGTAGTTGCCAGACACGAGAATATCGGCACCTTTTTTGATAACCTCATGTGCGTTATCTCCAGTTATCCCGCCGTCAACTTGGATTTCTATTGGCAATCCTGCCTGATCAATTAGGTCCCTAATCTCTTTAATCTTATGTAACATTGATGGAATAAACGATTGGCCACCTAACCCAGGGTTAACTGTCATTATGAGTATTAAATCCGTTTCGTCTAAGACGTACTGCAAAAAGTTTGGAGAAGTAGACGGATTAAGAGCTACACCGCTTTTGCAGCCCTTTTCTCTTATTCTCCTAAGCAACCTATGCACATGGGGAGTGGCCTCGGCGTGAATCGTGACATACTCGGCGTAATCACAAAACTGATCTAACATGCATTCTGGATTGGAAACCATAAGATGCACATCAAGGGGAATACCCACTTCATATAGCCTTCTAGCAAAGTCCGGCCCAAAGGTCAAATTAGGTACAAAGTGGCCATCCATTACATCTAAATGGAGTAGATCCACTCCTGCATCTTTTAGTTTCATCACATCACTCCCTATTTCCAACATGTTTGCAGACAAGAGTGATGCTGCCACCTTGACCTTTTTAAACTCTCTTGGAATTTCACTGTAATTCATCATTAGTATCTCCTTTGCTCCATAGCTTCATCTAGCAGATTTATATAACTCTGGTAGCGCTGCAGAGAGATTTTGCCATCACTTACTGCGTCTTTTACGGCGCACTTATCCTCAGTCTTGTGCAGACACCTTGGAAAATGGCACAATTCAGCATATTTCCCTATGTCAGGAAACAAAAAACCTAATTCATGGGGTTCAACCGGCACTAGATCAATCCTAGAGAAACCTGGAGTATCTGCTACAAAACCGTTATCCCCTATCGGGAAAATCTTTACCCACCTGGTAGTGTGTCGACCTCTTCCTTTATTTGAAAGATCACCTATTAAAACATCCACTCCAATCAGGGAGCCAATTAGTTTCGATTTACCGACACCGCTTTGCCCGGCAAAGACTGTCACTTTATCGTCTAAAATACTTGCCAACTTTTCTAAGCCGTAGCCAGTAAGAGCCGAGGTCACAACACATTCATATCCGGCTGATGAATATACTTGGACAATTCTTTCTATTTCGTAAGGGTCTTCTATGTCTTGCTTGTTTACACAAACTACACCTCGAACCCCTTCGTACTCCATCTGGAGCAGCACTCGGTCCATATACAGATAACTCATGGGAGGTTGGGTAACTGCCGTCACCAAAATCCCCTGATCCACATTTGCGACAGGGGGCCTTATTAACAGGTTCCTCCGTTCATGAACTTCTTCTATGACATACTGTCCGTCTAAGCAGGATACTGTAACGATATCCCCTGCGTAAACTGACGAATCTTTGGCCTTTAATCGGCCCCGCATTATGCATGAAACAACTTTATCCTCCAAAGCCACTTCGCATTCAGCCGAATGCACTGCTAGTATTCTTCCAGTCAATACGTTGTTGTTCCCTCCTTTTACGGTTCAATTACCTGTTCAGACCAAAGATTGCCGTCAAGATAAACTTTGAGTAAAGCAGCATTACCTTTGTATTTGATAGACACGTGGATAACTTCCCGTGGCTCTACATCTTGCTCATAGCGAACTGACTCCCCTTCCATGTCAATCACTACTACCTTAACATTTACAGGCTCGTCATTATCGGGTACTTTGATCTTAACTGTATACTCATGGAGTTGTTCCTCAGGACCGATGGAAATAGTCACGTTTACCTCGGAGTGTTCCTCTACTTCGATCCCCTCGGTTGGATCCTGGGACAATATCATGCCATTGGCTAAATCACTGTGAACTTCTACTACTTCACCTAGTTCTAGAGAATGTTCTTGTAGCAATTGTTCTGCTTCTTCTAGAGATAACCCAATCAACCTTGGGACTACCGCTTTTATCACTTCGGGGCCTTTGGATACTGAAACGTCAACTCTAGTACCCTCTGACACAGAAGTGTTGGCTTTAGGGTTTTGCGATATTACGTGGCCTTCAGGTACAGTTTCATGGAAAACGCGGTCCACATTCCCAAGCTCGAGATTTTTGTTCTCCAGTTCCAGTTGGGCTTCCCTCAAGCTTAACTGACAAACATCGGGAACAGTAACCAAGGATTCGCCTTTGGATAGAACATAGTAGACCTCACGGCCTTCTTTAACCTTTTCACCACCTAGAGGACTTTGAGAAATGACAGTATTGGCTCCCACATCGGGATCATATTTTTCCGCAGAAAGCCGTGGGACCAGACCGGCCGCTCGCAGCAGTTCCTGGGCTTCAACTTGGTTCTTCCCAACAATATTAGGTACTTCAACTTCAGGTACTGCCATCCAATTGGTAAAAGAATACACAAAATAGGCTCCCAACCCTAAGCCTATGATTACCACTATTCCAAGTATCTTTAAGGCTTTACTCGTCCTTCGCTTCTTTTGTTTTTCATGCTTCTGCCCGGACAAATTATCATCACCCTTTAGCAATACCTCATCTGGAGATCCTATCCCTAAGTGCGGTCTTACACGACGCAGCGAAGCCATCATCTCGCCGGCAGATTGAAAACGATCCTCGGGGTCTTTAGCCATGGCTTTAGAAATAATCATTTCCAGCTCTATGGGTGCGTCTGGATTTCTTTCACGGACTGAAGGAATTCGCCCCTCCACGTGCTGAATAGCAACTGCTATGGGGGTGTCCCCTGTATACGGCAGCTCACCGGTGACCATTTCGTAAAGAACAACTCCAAGGGAGTAAAGGTCCGATGCCGCCGTAACCGCTTGGTTCGTTACTTGTTCAGGTGAAAGATAAGAGGCGGAACCAACTACTATGCTTTTCCCAGTATTAGAAGCAGAGCCCAAAGCTCGTGCGATACCAAAATCTGCTACTTTGACCTGCCCAGTATTGGTAATCAGTATATTTTGAGGCTTGATATCTCTGTGAATAATCCCGCAAGCATGGGCATGGGCAAGCCCTAGACATATCTGAATTGCGATGTTTACCGCTTCATCAACGGATAGTCTGCCGGCTTCGTTTAGTTTATCTCGCAGGGTCTGGCCTTCAACTAACTCCATAACGATATAGTGTAAACCTCTATCTTGACCCACATCGTAAATATTCACGATATTACTGTGGGACAACGAAGCAGCGGCTTTGGCTTCCTGTCTGAACCTTTGAACAAACGCCTGATCTTCACTCATCTCAGGCCTTAAGATCTTTAGGGCCACGTGCCTGTCTAAAATCTTGTCCTTGGCCTTCCACACCACTCCCATGCCGCCGCTACCGATTTTTTCTACAATCTCATAGCGCCCTGCAATCATTCGCCCAACCATATCGTCGCTTGCGCTCATTCTGCTTCACCTCTAAGTCCATCTGCCGATTCTGAGATTTCTCGCCAAAGCACAACCACAGTCACATTGTCATAGCCGCCACGACTATTTGCAAGATCCACAAGTTTAGTTGCTGCTTCGGTGTAACCGTTAAGCGCCACTTGGCAAATTTCATCTGCAGAAACAAGGCTTGTAAGCCCATCAGTGCACAAAATTATCACATCGTTAGGTAGTAGTCTTTCCTTGTATAAAGACACTTCTACTGAATCGTGGGTTCCTAAAGCAGCGGTAAGCACATTACGGCTTGGATGAAACATAGCATCTTCTTCTGTTATGGAGCCTTTTTTTACCAACTCCCCTGATATGGAATGATCATCAGTAATACGCCGTATGATACCACGGGATATGATGTAGGCTCGACTATCCCCCACATGGCTAATAAAAACCTTTCCGTCTTTAGCGTAAACCAACGCGCAGGTAAGAGTTGTGCCCATCCCTCTGACGCTCTCATCTTCTGTACTAGCCGATAAGATCTTGGCGTTGGCGTATAGCATGCCCTGTTTGAGCAGATCAATAGGCTTTTTTTCCCAAATAAAGTCTGTAACGAATTGGCTTATGGATTCAACAGCCAAGGATGAGGCTAGCTTCCCGCCCTCTCTCCCGCCAATTCCGTCTGCGACAACAGCCAAACAAGCTTCATCTTCTCCACTTCGATCCAGACAATGGACTCTCCATGAATCTTGGTTTTCAAGTCTTACTAACCCTTGGGATGTATCAGCAACCCACCTCAACCTCAAGATGTTATTCCTCCTAATGCTAAGTTTTCGCCCGTCGGAGCTGGCCACAAGCACCTTCTATGCTGCTACCTAGTTTACGGCGCATAGTTACTTTGATATGGTTCTTTTCAAGGATTTTCTTGAACCTATTCACTTGATCTGCGTCGCTTGCCTCGTATGGCACACCTGGAACAGGATTCCATGGGATGAGATTCACCAGGCAATCCATATCTTTTATAAGATTTGCTAAGGCCTGGGCATCCTTGTCAGAGTCATTTATATCTTTAAGTAACATATACTCGAAAGTCACTCTTTGCCCGGTAACCTGTGAAAAGTATCTAACTGCACTCATTATCTCACCCAACGGGTATGCCCTGTTAAGTGGAATCAGCTCATCCCGCAAACCATTGGATGACGCGTGCAATGATAATGCCAATCTTACACCCCTAGAATCATTCGAAAACTTTCGTATCGCATCTGGTATTCCCACTGTTGATATTGTCATCTTTCTTCTGGACATGTCGTAAATAGATTCGCTCGATAACAAATCTATCGCTTCCATAACATTATCATAGTTCAAAAAAGGTTCCCCTGTTCCCATAAAAACTACCCTACTTATTCTTTGGCCCGTGTGGCGACACATGCCGAGAAGTTGGTCCAGAATCTCGCCTCGAGTAAGATTTCTTTCGAATCCTAGTTTTCCAGAGGCGCAAAACTTGCATTGTACTGGACACCCTACCTGTGTAGACAAACAAGCAGTAGTCCCGTACTTGTATTTGAGGAGAACAGATTCGGCGCACGCAGACCCATTTATACCCCACAAGTATCGCTTCGCTTGCCCACGCTTTTCTTCGTATACCTCCAGCATGCTAAGTTTCACTAAATCAACATTTTCAGCAAGGTAAGATCTGAGTTCCTTGGGAAGGTTAGTCATTTCATCGTAAGAAGAAGCAAATTTCTTGAAAATCCAGTCTTTTATTTGCTCAACCCTATAAGGTTCGTAGCCTATACCAGATAACATGGTTTTCATTTCTTCCAGGGACAAATCTAAAATAAAGGGTTTTTCAATCACTCAAATATCACATCCTAACGTGGTAACCGTCCTTTAGCGATGAAAAAACCGTCAGTTTCATGGATATGTGGCAGGAGGTAAACGTAAGCATCGCTACCTTCTGGATATCGGCGGTCTAGACGGAGACCCTCTGGTAGTAGAGGTGTCTCAACTATAATTCGCTGATCCTCCACGAAACCACACCAGACGCCTTGATTCTCCTCTGATGTCAAAGTGCACGTGCTATATACCAAAACGCCCCCTGGTTTCAGAAAGCCCACCGCTGTCTGAAGTATTTGCTGTTGGAGTCTAGCCAACCTTTTTACATCCGACTCCTGCCTGCTCCACTTTATGTCCGGGTTTTTGCTGATTGTACCCAACCCAGAACATGGAGCATCTACCAAGATCTTATCATAAAAAACAGGTAGCCCTTTTTCGCGAAAAGCAACCTTTACCTGTTGTGGATCAGTAGCGTCTAATACTACAGTGCACACGTTGTTAAGTCCAAGGCGCTTACTCGTTTCATCAATCATGTTTATTCTTTCTGCAGATATATCCGATGCAACCACCATTCCACTAGGATGCATTAGTTCGGCGAGATGGACCGATTTCCCTCCAGGCGCCGCGCACACATCCCAAACTAAATCATCAGGTTGCGGATCTAAAACCAACGAAACTGCCATTGCGCCCTCGTCCTGGACTGTAAATAGGCCCTGGTCATACCCGGGAAAATCCTCTACTGCTCGTCCTTTCTTTACCTTAATAGAGATCGGGAGTTTTCCAAGTTCAACAAGATATCCGTTGCGTTGGAACATCCTAATCAGTCGATCCCTATCTGTTTTGGTTGTATTTACGCGCAGGGTAATAGGTGGAGGAACGTTCTGATATTTAAGCAATGAAAACCCATCTCTAAAGCCAAAATAGTCAAAATAGCGTGTAACTATCCAATCGGGGAACGAGTACCTCAGTCCTGCATACTCGAGAGGGTCCTCATCTATAGACGGCAGTTCAATGTGTCCCATACTTCTACTGATAGTTCGGAGTACAGCATTTACAAATGACCTCTCGCCTTTGTTTTTCATGCACCGAACAACCGAATCTACCGCTGCGTACGGAGGAATGCCCATAAAGACTAGCTGATAAACCCCAAGCCTGAGAGCGTTCAGCACTCTCGAAGAAAGTTTCGAAATTGGTCTATCAGAAAAATGAGAAATATAGTAATCCAACAAGCGTTTCCATCGGTTTACACCGGCTACCAACTCTTTTACAAGCGCTCTGTTTCGTTGGTCTACTGAGTCGGCATATGTCAAAACGCTAGGAGAAAAACGATGGCCATCTAAAATCTCTAGTGCAATTCTCCTAGCGTCTTTAGGCAAACTTAGTCACGCCTTCCGGCCAGCATGAAAAGTCGCAAGAATTGAGCCAGAGCCATGGCGGTAGCTGCCACATACGTAAGTGCAGCTGCATTTAACATATTCCCTGCTGCCACCGACTCATCTCCCTGCACAAAGCCAAGGCCTTCCAACATGTTAAGCGCTCGTTTTGATGCATCAAACTCAACAGGTAACGTTATCACTTGAAAAAGCACGGCACCTAAGAAGAATAGGAGTCCAATGTTTATGAGAACGCCTGACTGGAATATGAGGCCGATTAAAAACAAAGGAAATGCAGCTTGAGATACTAATTGGACTATAGGTACGAGTCCATTCCTTACAACAAGGGGGGTATACCCTACTGCATGCTGTACGGCATGACCTACTTCATGGGCTGCAATGCTTAGCGCTGCCACAGAAGTGCTGTCATAGACCCCAGATGACAACCTCAAAGTCTTATCTCTAGGATCGTAATGATCCGTAAGTTCTCCCGGCACTTTTTCGATTTTTACGTCGCCCAGGCCAGACTCGCTAAGGAGTGCGGCAGCAACTTTGTAGCCAGGCACATCTGCACTCGCAGAAACCTTGGAGTACTTCGTATACGCCGAATTTACTTTGACCTGAGCCCAAATGGCAAAAATGAAAGCAGGTAAAACAAAAATGAAATAACCTAAATCCACATTTATCCCTCCTTATAGTCACTTTTGGAGAATATCTGCATCCACTAATATCCTCTATAACCTAAAGAACATGATCCTATAACTGACCAAACTTATTTGGTCCCTTTTGCCGACCGGCTAGGAACGCCTTTGCGCTCATTCGATTCTTTCCTGCAGGCTGTACCTGAGTCACGGCCAACACTCCGTCACCGCAGCAAACTAAGACTTTAGAATCGCAAGTCCCTACTATTGTACCAGGAATGCAATTATCGAAATCTCCTTGGAAATTTGAGTCAACCAACTCTGTTTCCCATATCTTAATACGCTCATCCCCAAAACTGGTAACTGCACCTGGCGCAGGTGAAAGAGCTCTCACTAAATTATGAATCTCCTGAGCTGACCGCGTCCAATCAATTATCTCTTCTCCTGGCTTCAAATGGAAAGCCACAGTTTTTGCCTTTTCGTCTTGGGGCGTACGTGAAGAATTGCCGCTGTATATAGAGGCAATCGCCTCTAGCAGCGCCTGTGCTCCTAAAACAGAAAGCCGTTTCTCAAGACTGCCTAGGGTCTCGTTAGGCCCGATAGTAAGCGATTTCTGAAGACATATATCTCCTGCGTCCACGTTAGGGTCCATGTACATTATGGAAACTCCGCTCTCTGTTTCACCTGCCATTATCTGTCTCTGAATAGGATTGCCGCCCCGGTACTTAGGCAGTAAAGATGGATGAACATTCAAACATCCATATTTGGGTATATCAAGGACTTCTTCAGGTAATTTCTGCCCGAAAGCTGCTACAACGATAAAGTCTGGTTCAACTTCACGTATAGTGGAAATAACTTCCGGTGGCCAACTGCCGTCGGGAGTCAAGACCTGAATGCCCAGTTCTGTCGCTCTCTCCTTAACAGGGGTAGCCTTCAACACCTTCTTCCTGCCATAGGGTCGGTCAGGTTGAGTTATCACAAGCGGCACCTTGATTCCAGCTTCAATAAGGGCTTCCAGAGATGGCAATGAAAATTCAGGACTACCCATGAACACACAAGTAAGATCCATTTGTTCTAGTTCTTCCTCGAGTTCTTCGGGAACAATCTCCGCTATAGTTATGGCTCTATCTACAAACATAATCCCATCAAGATGATCTATTTCGTGGCACAAAGCTCTCGCCAAAATGCCTTCTCCCTCAACCCATGTGGTCCTGCCGTCCCTATCCAACGCCTTAACTAACACTCGTACAGGTCTTTCCACCTCACCTATAAATCCGGGCCAGCTAAGGCATCCTTCCCAGTCAACTTCCGTTTCCTCAGATTCATATACAATTTCCGGATTTACCAGGAAGTAGGGTCCCTCTCCAACATCTATCACCACCAAACGCTTGGGAATGCCAATTTGTGGCGCCGCCAAACCGATCCCCGAAGCTTTATGCATGCTATCGAGCATATCATCAAGGGTCTTTTTTACGCTTTTACTTACCCTAGGTACAGGTTTGGCTTTTTTCCTAAGCACTGGATCATCAAAAGTACGTATTTCAAGTTGAGCCAAAAAGATCACCTTACCATAAAAATATCCCTAGGTATAAACACTTATCGCATCTCATTATACAGCATGATAGGGCTTTTGAAAAACTGCGGGGCACACAATTAAGACAAACTGAAAGGTTCTTCCAAATCAACATATACTCTAACTTGCCCGTCTTTTATGGTACTCAAAGATTCTTTTAGAACTTCCCGTGCCAAAATTTGATCATTAGACTTGATCATGATATGCCATCTGTATTGGCCTCTTACCTTGGCTTTTGGAGCAGGACTAGGACCTAGCACTGAGATCCCACCTGAATAGGATTTGATTGCCGCGGCTAGCGACTCAGATGCTGCAATCACCTTTTCCTGGGACTTTCCTGAAACAGTAACTTTCATAACGTATCCAAAAGGCGGATACCTAAGGGCTTTCCTGTTTTCCGTCTCCACAGCGTAAAAATGCTCAGGATCTAAAACCCCTTGTATGGCGTGGTGATCAGGATTTAGAGTCTGAACGATAAACTGCTTTTTCTGTGCAATGTGGCTACCATTTTCAGAAGAATTTACGAGACTCAAAAGTTTATTTAGAAGACGAAAGACTTCTTCTGAAGCCAGATAGTCTGGAAGGTTCAAGATATTATCGGCAGATAGCACGCCTAAAACGCCTAGATCAGGAAGATTTTTCACACTGAAAATTACCTGAGTGCAAATAAGGCACGAAGGTTTTGAGGATCTAAATCCTTCTATAGCCTCTTCTGTAGATTCTTTTACATCTTTGTCCAATTGAAAAACTGGGACATTTGGGAACCTCTTCTGAAATTCTGAACGCGCCCGGTCTATACCGTACCCAACCGGTTTCCAAGTAAACCCATCACATATAGGGCAATTAGTGGGAGCAACTTCTCTATAACCGCAGGTATGACATACCACTTGGCCTTCCCTTGCATGGTACGCCATAGGTACAGAGCATCTCGGACAAAATATAGGATTACCACAATCCCTGCACACTAAACTCGATGCAGTGCCCCTTTTATTTAGGAATAAAAGAGCTCTGTTCCCATCTCTAAAAGTTTCTCCGATTGCCAAGTGTAATTCTTTTGTTATGAGCATTCTTTTCTTTTGCCCCAACAGGCTAACTATTTGGCAGTCGATGTTCTCTTTTGCAGGAAAGCCCTCTGTTACTCCTCGAATTTTGCCTTCTTTCAAGTTGAAATTTGCCACAACTGATGGCACAAATGAGCCCAAAAGTACTGGGCAATCTTGGTATCGTCCACGCATTCTTGCAACGGTCCTACCATTGTATCTAGGATATTCTTCAGCCTTGTAATATGGGGATTCCTCTTCATCGACTATGATAAGCCCTAGATCCCTAACGGGGTTAAACACAGCTGATCTGGTGCCAACCACGATTCGCTTTTTGCCCTGTTTTATATCTAACCATTGTTGTCTTCTGGCAACGTTACTCATATCTGAATGAACTACAGCCACAACCTCTCGGTCGTACATGGACTGGAGTTCTTCTTCTACTATAGAAGCTCTCGCGATTTCGGGGACAAGTACGAGCACGCTGAAGCCAGCGCTTATGGCCTTTTCGATTGCATCCTGATACATCTTCCATCTGAACGAATGAGACCCCTGAATGAAAAGTTCTTCATGTTTCGTGACAGATTCCCGCTCCCTTCTAGAAGGTTTCTCTGTTTGATCGAAAGTGTCGTAAGAAGTGATAGGGCCTTCCGTCGCAATCTTTATTTTCCTAACCTGAGGAGGCCACATGTAACCCCAGAAAGAAGAGATGGTAGCTAGATAATAGTCTCTTAAGACCAAACCAAAATCCAAAAGAGGTCGAGGCGGGAGAAAATCCAAATCGTACACAGCTAGCACATCTTTTACTTCGAATTCAGGCTCTGGTACGCCTTGGTCAACTATGTACCCATCTACGTTTCTTTTGCCAAATGGAACATACACTTTAGCGCCGTAGGGTAAAATGCAATGTTTGGGGACTTTGTAAGTGAAAGCCTTATCGCCTACTGTAGGAACATCACAAACGATATCAACGTAGTTATAATTGCCCACTTCAATTCCTTCGTTCGTCGAGAACAATTTTCACCTGATCAAGAATGGCCATGGCAACTTCGTACTTGGGAGCGGGCCCAACTTCTCGATAAGTTCCGTCAGGCATTATTATGCTTATCACATTTGTATCAGCGCCGAAGGCCCTATCTGGCGGGCCTACCTGGTTAGCACAGATAAAATCCATATTCTTCTTTTTTATCTTATCCATAGCGTTTTTCAGCATATCATCTGTTTCAGCAGCAAATCCTACTATAATCCTAGAATCTTTGTTTTCCCCCAGAGTCTTCAGGATATCTACAGTCTCAACCAGCGGCAGGTTAAAAATGTCCCCTTGTTTCTTTATTTTCTCTTCCCGATACTCAATTGGTTTGAAATCCCCAGGAGCGGCGCAACCGATGACTACCTGCACCTCAGGGTAGACGTCTAGGCACGCTTGAAGCATCTCTTCGGCCGTTTCTACCTTTTTCAATATGACGCCAGGAGGTGCTTCTAGGTCGCAAGGGCCTGAAACCAGGTACACTTTTGCTCCCCTTGATGCCGCAGCAGCTGCTACAGCGTAACCCATCTTGCCAGTCGAAGGGTTAGTTATGTATCTCACCGGATCGATCCATTCTCTGGTTGGACCGGCAGTGACCAAAAAAGTAATACCCTTGAGATCCTGTACAGGCAAAAGAATATTTACTATTCTCTCTACGATCTTTTCCGGGTCAGGCAATCTTCCTTTGCCTACAGCTCCTGAAGCTAGACGACCGTATTCAGGTTCCAAGATTTCATATCCTTCTCGCCTGAGGTTTGCGATGTTTGCTTGGACAATACTATTTTCATACATATTGTGGTTCATAGACGGGCATATCAATTTGGGACACGTACACGCCATAATAGTGGTAGTCAAAAAATCATCTGCAATCCCATTAGATATTTTTCCTATACAATTGGCTGTAGCAGGGCACAAAACAAATAGGTCCGCCATTTCCGCTAAGGCTATATGCTCTACATTCCATTGTTTAGGTTCTTCAAACATGTGCACCAGCACAGGTTGCCCGGAAACAGTTCTAAAAGTAATTGGAGCAACCAGGTGGGTAGCGTTTTCAGTCATTATCACGTGTGTTTCAGCCCCAAGTTTTCTAAGCCTTGACACAACGTCTACTGCCTTGTATGCGGCTATACCACCCGAGACTCCAACAATTATGTTTTTCTCTGTAAGCATCTGGACTATGGCACCCCGAATCTCATGTGAAATTAACAAACGAGAGGCGCCTTTACCTAGGCGCCTCAAACCTCTTTATGTCACATCAGGTGACAGACTCCCGGGGCACATATTTTATAACAACATCGCCCTTTGCTATCTCCTCAATAGCAATAGTAACAGGTTTCTTCACTTCCAATAACTTGTGTTCCTTCATATCTATTATTTCCCTTGCTCTTTTAGCAACTCCAACTACCAATAAATACTTAGATCCTGTCTTTTCAATTAAATCCCGCAGGGTTGGGGTTGTCATCGGTTAACCTCCTCTTAATTTAACAAGGGTAAAGTCCATGAGCAACTCTTTCCCCAAGTACAATTGCAGCTAGTCTATCTTTCGCTCGTTCCATATCAGTATTTATAATAACATAATCAAAGTCACTGAGATCTGCAATTTCCCTGTGGGCGCTTTCAATTCTCAAAGTCTTCTCTGACTCATTCTCAGTGCCGCGAGATTCAATTCTCTTTTTTAGTTCGTCCATAGATGGTGGAAGGATAAATATGAAGATCCCTTCTGGATAAACTCGTCTTAAGGCACGAGCCCCCTGAACATCTTTTTCCAATATAACGATGGAACCTTCGTCAAGGGCTTTTTCCACGTCCTCTCTGGGCGTTCCATAATAGTTGCCATACACTTCTGCCCATTCGACAAATTCATCATTATCCCTTCTCCTCATGAACTCAGGCACAGAGACAAAAGTATAGTCAACCCCGTTCACCTCACCTGGACGGGGTTGTCTAGTAGTAACAGAAGGACAGAATTTAATATCAGTGTACTCATCTAATAATGCACGCCGTAAAGTACCCTTCCCACATCCTGAGGGAGCGGTAATCACGAACAGCAAACCCTTTTTCATTTTTCAAAAACTGCCTCTCTAGATTGTTGAAAAAATCGCTCTTAGAATCTACGAATCCTGAAAATGCGCAAGAAGCGCTTGTCTCTGCCGTTTGCCAAGGCCCTGAACCCGCCTTGATTCGTTTATGCCTATCTCCTTCATGATTTTTTCGGCTTTGACTTTGCCTACTCTCGGCATTGACTGTAGTAGATACGAAACCTTCATCCTCGCAACAACCGGATCATCGCGGTTAAGAACTTCTTCGAGCGTTACTTCGCCCTTCTTTAGTTGTGCTCTAAGATCTGCCCTTGCCCTTCGCATGTCTTGCGCCTTTTCTAGCGCCGCCATCCTTTCTTCCTGAGTCAACTCTGGAAGTGCCATTATTTTCCCTCCTTAACATGTTTAACGGAAAGTGTGTCGTCGCCGAACAAATGAGAAGCATAACTGCTTTTCTAGGGGGCTATTCGCTCTCGCCGAAGAAATTCCTCTTTTTAGCCTTGTTTTTCTGGGCAAATTAAATAATTACTAGTCGAATAAGGTAAAATGTACTTGTCTGAGACCTATCAATTCAAGTCGCGTACTAGATGATTGAGGCATTTATAACTTAAAGAGGTGATTTTATTGGGCTGCATATCTGGTTGCCTTGGTATATTCCTCGTAGTACTCGGAGTTGCTCTACTTATGGGCAAGCACATAAGTTTTATATCTTTGATCGCCGCTTTGCTCATATCCACGGTTTTGGTTGGGCTAATTCGAATTGTACGCTTCCTTTGGCGTTTCATATTCTTTTAGTTTTCCGTTAATTTTCCGTCGAGTCAGATAATTCGCCTACACCCTTTTCAAACATTCTTACCGCCGCAGTAAATGACGCTAGAGCGAGCAGACTAAACGCGCCTGCCATGAAAAAACTAAGGTCAAAATTCCCTTTTGCCTCAGCTATATAACCTGTTACCGCTGGAGCTACTGCCATAGCTAGGGCACCGGCAAAATTAAAAAGGGCCAGCATAGTGCCTCGAGACTCCGGAGGTGAACTTTCGGTCACGTAAGAAATCAGTCCAGGATCTATAACAAGTTTACCGGTAGCCCCGTAAAGAGCTAGGAGAAGAATGAGCGTTAAGGTGCTATTTGCCTTTGGTATGGCCAAAGTGGCGATTGCTGAGATTGGAAGGCAAACATTTACCACAGAGGACTTACTCCCCGTTTTATCTGATATATACCCTCCAAGAATTGTGGCGGGTGCCATTACGAAAGGCATAACTACCGGTATACTAGCCGAAAGAGCCGGGCTAAAACCTTGGGTTATTTCAAGATAGTAAGGGAGCCAGGTAAGCATAAGGTAAAACCCGTACATGCTCAAAAAATGCGTAACAGAAAACAAAGTAAGGAGCATAGCTGGTTTGTATCGAGAAGGCACATTCCTGCTTTCTGGACTGTTGACAGTGACACCTTGGTTAGCAGGTGACATCTGGAATTTAGGTTCTGGCACATATTTTTTTATGGCGAGAATAAAAATAACTGATATGCTCCCCAAAATGATGAACGGGAGTCGCCAGCCTATAGAAGTATTCGAAAGAAGCCTTCCGAAAATCATCCCCAGACCTGTTCCCAGAGCCGATCCCGCAACAGATGCGCTGTTACCCAGCGCTTTTCTCTCCTCTGGAACAATATTGCTGATAATTGCAAATTGGCACGCGAAATACGTTGCTTGGCCAGCGCCAGAAAAGACTCGCCCCAGCAGAAATTGCTGAGGAGTCGCGGCAAATCCGCTTAATAACACTGCAACAGACTGAAGACTAAAGCCAACGAGAAGAACCTTCTTGGAGCCAAATTTATCGGCTAAAAAACCAGTAGGTATTTGCAGAATTGTGTAAGCCAGAAAGAAACTTGAGCTTATCAAGCCAAGAACTGACTCAGATAGCATCCAGTAGTCTGCAATATCTTTGAGGGTGACAGATAATATGGTTCTCGCAGCATAAAGAAGAAACCAACCTACAGATAAAACCAATACGCTTCTAGTCCAACTACTTGTCCTGTTACTTGATTTGGGCTCCAATTCCAGACTACCTCCAAACTAGTAAGTTATACTAGTTTATAATAACACTTATGTACCCTGAGAAAGGTATCTTGAGCGAATTAATAGTTACATAAGGACTGTATAGAAACAGGCCCATTATATCGCAACATGAACGGTCTTAAAGACGAGATGTTGAAAGGAGGAAAAAGATTGTTTGATTTTACAAAGATGTCAAAGAACATGGGAAAATGTGTTATGGTCTCAATTGCCATTTGCTTGCTGATGGTAGCGGTGAAGCCATCTTTCAGCCTAGCTCAGCTGCGCCCAAACGGCGACATATCAAAAACCATAAATCTGAAGGTGGTTCCAGCTCAACCACCTTACGTAAATGTGTTTCTTGATATGGCCCCCGTGAATTGTCCAATAACTCCCTACATTGAAAATGGCTACACTATGGTACCTATCAGAGCGCTTGGGGAAAGTTTGGGAGCGACCATTGGATGGGACTCAAAAAATAAGGTCGTCACCTATTCCAAAGGGGAACTCAGTTTACTTGTCACAATTGGAACATCTACCATCAACACTAAGGATGGCAAGATCCTTTCAATGCCTCAGCCTGCCTGTTTGGTCAACGGAACGACTATGGTACCTTTGCGTCTTTTTAGCGAGATCTTGGGCTATGATGTAGCGTGGGATGACAATACCCGATCCGTTTATATAAGTTCTCCTGAGGAACCCGTTGAAATTTGGGGTTTTTATGCATTAGGTTCGTTAAATTATTCCAGCTGGCAGGATTTATTTGGCAGTAATTATCCCTACACCAAGTCACCATGTCTAGCAGAAGATATGAAGGGAATATTTGCAGGCTGGTTCTTTGTGCAAGAAGATGGAACCGTAACGTCAGAACAAAACCCAACTGGATTTCAAAAGCCCAGTGGTTGGCCTTCGGTCATCCTTGAAGCAAAACGGCATGACGTTGAAGTTTATTCCATGTATTTTGCAGACCATCAACATAGCAATATATCTGCGATCCTCGAAGAGCAGGTGCTGCGTGGCAAACTCGCAAAAGATATTTCTATTATGGCTTTAGAGTATGATGGAGTGCTCATTGATTTTGAAGGGCTTGGCCTAGACCCATCTAAAGCTGATTCTGATATGCGAAACTTCAATGCGTTCTTAGATGAGCTAAGTGGTTTGTTGGGAGATAAGCCCATGGGGGTTGCTGTGCACCCTTTGAATAGTGCTTACAAGGGCTATGACCATGAGTATATCGGCCAAATAGCAGACTTCATCGTGCTTATGGCTTATGGCTACGAAGACATGTCCATTCCCACGCCAACAGCGCCATTCGACAAAGTAGATGAAGCAGTGAAGATGGAAATAGAATTGGTGGACCCTCAAAAAGTCATTCTGAGCATTCCTGCCTACGGTACTTTGTATGTCACGGCAGGGGACAGAACCTATCTACATTCTAGGCCACCCGCTAAAGATGGGGACATCAAGTTCTCAGATAATAGGGTGAGACAAATGCATGAAAGAGGTTTTGTACCTCAGTACTTGTGTAACTACCTAGAGTGGGAAGATCTGCAAGGACGTCACCAGGCATTTCTAGAGGATGCGGTTAGTCTTAAGGTTAGGTTAAATCTTACTAAAAGATACGGCATAAAAGGCGCCGCTATATGGCGTTTAGGGTATATTACAGAGACAGTTTTGGCACCTGTGGAACTGGTTGAGTAGGAAGCACGAGAACCGTCCCCATGCTTCACCATTGGGTGTATAATGATGGTGGCAGTCTTCGGGGCAGGGTGAAATTCCCGACCGGTGGTAATGCCGCGTGGTTTTAAGCGGACGAGCCCGACAGCCTCAGCGGTTGAGTCCGGTGAAATTCCGGCGCCGACAGTGATAGTCCGAATGGGAGGAGACTGGGGATATTTCTATTATACCCACAGTTGCCTAATTACTAAAACCCCCTGAAGTAGCCAGACTCAAATAGTTTTGTTAGGGGGTTTTCTGATGGAAAAGAGTCACAGTTCTTTACTCACATTGGTAGTCTTAGGGCTGGTAACTTCAATAGTGCTCGTTTCTACTATGTTCTTGAAATTACCTACCGCTACAGGCTATGTCCACTTAGGAGACGGAGTTATCTACGCTGTTTCACTCGCTCTCGGTCCTCTCTACGGAATTGTAGCAGGTGCGTTAGGCTCTGCTCTGGCCGATGTGTTAGGTGGGTATGTGATTTGGGCGCCGTGGACCTTGGTTATAAAAGGAGTTGCAGGGTATTTGGTGGCGAAATTAGGACACAAAAAAGACAGGAAAAACCAGATACTTGCAATGGTAGTGGCATCGGCGTGGATCATAGCGGGATACGCCATAGGTACGGCAGTAATATATTCGCCAATGGCTGTACTTGCTGAGTCATTGGGTAACGTGATTCAAACAGGTTCTGGGATAATAATCGGGGCTATCTTAACTCCTATACTGGAGAGAATTGTCCCGGAAGAACGTAGGTAAGGTTAGCCTAAAGCGTTGCCTAGGTTCTTGTGTCATATATACAAACAAAGAAGAACCTAGGCAACGCATCTATACAACATCAATTCATACTCTTTCGAACTTTGCAGTGAAATGCCGTAGCACAGGGGCTTCGTGTACAATTTTTAGCCCTCTTACAGATGAAGCTCGCTCTTTTACTGCTCGTAAGGTCCTAGCCACATAATCCATGTGCCTGTCAGTATATACCCTTCTGGGGATGGTAAGACGTACCAGTTCCAATTCAGGCCAGACGTCTTCGCCAGTCTCAGGATCCTTATGACCAAACGCACAGCCGCCCAGCTCTACACCCCTTACTCCCCCTTCTAAATATAACTCGACGGTCAAAGCTTGAGCAGGGAATTGATTTCGGGGTAAATGAGGCAGCAGGCTCTTGGCGTCCACATATACACCGTGTCCCCCAGTTGGTTTAACAATGGGAACCCCGCACGCTGAAAGTAGAGAACCTAAGTAGCGTACCTGACCGATCCTGTCCTCAAGATAATACTCATCTAACACCTCTCGGAGCCCCCGGGCGATGGCTTCAAGATCCCTTCCTGCAAGTCCTCCATAGGTTGCAAATCCTTCGAAGGGTATCTGCCATTCCAACGCCTTCTCGTAGTCTTCCTTTTTTCTAAAAGCCAGGAAACCTCCTATATTAACCAAAGCATCTTTTTTGGCGCTCATGGTGCAACCGTCGCCATATGAAAACATCTCTTTCACAATGTCACCGATTGCCTTATCCTCAAACCCAGGCTCAAGTTGTTTTATAAAGTACGCATTTTCTGCAAATCTAGCCGCATCAAAGAACACTGGAATATTATATTTATCTGCAATCCCTTTTACACCCTTTATATTTTCCATGGATACAGGCTGACCACCATTGTTATTGCATGTAATTGTGATGAGTATAAGGGCTGCCTTGCTCGGGTCTTTTCTGATCTCTTCTTCTAAGAGATCCAGATCAAAATTACCTTTAAAAGGAACTTCGGCATCTACATCATAACCTACTTGGGCCAGGCAGTTTACAGGCTCGGCTCCTCTTAGCAAGATATGCCCCTCAGTTGTGTCAAAGTGCATGTTCCCCAACACTCGATCACCTGGCCTGACAAAAATATTCATGAGTATGTGCTCTGCCCCTCGACCTTGATGGGTTGGCGCTACGTAATCGTAACCCATCACGTCTTTTACCGAGTCTTTTAGATGATAATAATTTTTACTTCCAGCGTACGATTCATCACCCATCATCATACCTGCCCATTGATAATCGGACATTGCTGCCGTACCGCTATCGGTTAGAAGGTCTATATAGACCGCTTCAGCGGGAAGGGAAAACACATTGTAGCCTGCTTCTTTTATCAATTGCTCCCTGGTTGGCTTATCCACAAGATTTATTTTTTCCACCATTTTGATCCTGTAAGGTTCAGCATAGTCCTGGCGATCTCGAAACATAAAATCCTCACTCGCTTTCAATGATTTTTTGACATGCTACACAAACTTTTCAGTACTTTTTCAGCGCCAAGAATGATGTCGTCTATAATCTCTTTGCACGATTCTTCTTTCTTCACCATTGCTGCTACTTGCCCTGCCATTAAAGAACCGTATTCTACATCTCCTTCCACAACCGCTCGTCTTAGCGCTCCTTCACCTATTCTCTCGATTTCTTCAGGCGAAAGACCTTTACCTTCTGCCTCCAAAAACTTTGTAGATAGCTTATTCTTAAGCACCCTTACGGGATGACCAGTGCTCTGGCCTGTCACGACAGTGCTTCTGTCTCGAGCGTCAATGATCGCCTTCTTGTAATTTGGATGCACTATACATTCTTTGGCGCAGACGAACCTAGTTCCCATCTGAACTCCGCTAGCGCCTAAGGCGAGAGCAGCGACCAAACCTCTTCCGTCGTAGACGCCTCCTGCGGCCACCACTGGAATAGATACCGCATCCACTATTTGTGGAACCAAAGGCATAGTTGCAATTTCACCTATATGCCCTCCACACTCCAAGCCTTCTGCTATTACCGCATCTACACCTGAACGCTCAAGCCTTATCGCCAGGTTCACTGAGGCAACTACAGATAGGATTTTGATACCTTCTTCTTTAAGTTTAGGTACATATTTTCCTGGATTTCCTGCTCCAGTCACCACTACTGGCACTTTCTCCTCGATGACAAGATCCATGATTTCTTCGGCAAAGGGCGAAAGAAGATACACGTTCACGCCGAAAGGCTTATCCGTTAGCGACCTTGTTTTTCGAATTTCGTTTCTAACTACCTCGCGAGGAGCATTTCCAGCACCTATAACTCCCAAGCCACCTGATTCGCTTACAGCACCTGCTAGCTCCCCAGTAGCAACCCAGGCCATTCCGCCTTGGATAATTGGGTACTCAATGTCTAAAAGATCACAAAGAACAGTCCTAATCCTCACCTAGCTCCCTCCTACCACACCTAAGTCTCTTTACATGCAGAAACGTTACCCATTTGATATAACTTATCACTGTTTAGGTTTGCAGGGGAATAGAAAAACGCTTTTTCCGCAGGGGGTTAGAGGAAAAAGCGTGCTAGAATCCTTATTGGATCATTCTTTTAGAAAATAAACTCCATTCGAACTGTGGCAGATATTGCTACCTCTCCTGGCTCTATTGGCGATGAATCAAGTTCTACCTGCGCTATCTTCATATAGTCACGGGTAGATGATACGCTGACCCATCCGTCGGAGATGCTGAAAACATCTTTAATAGTAACACCGGCCGCTTTGGCCATGACCTCAGCTTTGTGCCTTGCATTCTCCACCGCCTTGGCTAGAACCTGATCTTCGTATTTCTTAGAGTCTAGCACTCCAAAAGAAATGTTGGTCACATTTGTAGCACCGGCGTTCACCGCAGCATCAATTATTTCTCCTGTTTTTGAGACGTCTTTTATCCTTACTGTAACAGTGTTGTTGCATCTATAAGATATCAACACTGCTCTGGTACCCCGTCCGTCCTCTGGCATTTCATATATAGGATATAAACTAAAATTAGAAGTCTGTATGTCCTCTTTTGAAATTCCACAGGATGCAAGTTTCGATATGACCTGGTTCATTAGCTTAGAATTGGTAGACTGAGCTTCTTTAGCCGTCTTGCCATCAGTTTCAACTCCGAAACTCACCCTGGCTACATCCGGTTTCACGTAGAGAGTGTATTCACCTGTTACTGATATCAGCCTCTTATCAGGCTGTTGGGCATTGGCGTAGGAACCTGTCAAACTTTGAACTGCGAAACAGCACATCAAAATCAAAATCCCAAGGGCGACCTTCCAGGTACGTTTCTCACTTTTAGATCTATACATCTTTACTCACCTCCATGGCTTAATTCTGCCGTTGCCATTTAGTATTTGACGCGAGTCCATTTAAATTGTTTCGTTGGTAGGTTACCACCCTAGGCAAGATTGAACGTCTCATAATTTGATAGGTTTTACCTATAAAGATAGAATCTGAAGTAGTAGGTTTACCAAAATTAGAGCCGATTATTTGGCATCAGGTGGTAAGGAAATGGAATTCGTCGCTCCTATGCACGTAGGGAAATCGGAAATAATTGTAAAGAAGTCTCGGTTCATTGGGCAAGCTGCACCTGTTTTTTCAGAAGAAGAAGCTTTGGAGTTCATAGCTTCTGTCAGGCAGGCCCATCCTGGAGCTACCCATTGCGTATACGCGTATTCAGTAGGACTAGGTGACTTCGCTGAAAAGGCGTCAGATGACGGAGAACCAAAAGGGACAGCAGGGTATCCCGTTCTAGAAGTAATCAAAAAGCGAGACCTGCAAAATGTGGTCTGTACTGTAACCAGATACTTCGGGGGAACCAAACTAGGTGCAGGTGGATTAATCAGGGCATATACCAACGCTGCATCTTTAGCTCTTGATGACGCCGGGCTAGGTTTGTATAGATATCATGACTTAATTAGAATAACTGTGGATTATAGTAATTTTGAAAAAGTAGAAAGACTAGTCAAAGCATATAACTGTGTAATTAAGGATATATCCTACGCCGAAAAAGTGGCTTTAGAAGCATTTGCAGTTCCCGAAACTATACCCACTTTGCAGTCACACATAAGCGATTTGACGTCAGGTGATGTGCACTTCCAAGTATCTCCAGGCACCTATGTGCGTACACGAGAAGCGAATTAAGGTGTTTTTTGTTTTATTCTTCCCAACAATGCAGGAATATTTGATTCCTATGATGAAGCTCAGTCATATCTACGAGAATAAGGAGGTGGTCTAGTTTGACAAACAAACGAAGACTTACTACTGATGATCTCTACAAACTAATCTTTGTTTCTGATCCCCAAATATCTCCAGACGGAAAGCAATTGGCATATGTACGGACAATGATTGATGAGAAAACAAAGGAATACAGAAGTAACATATGGGTAGTTCCCACCGACGGCAGTAGCGAACCAAGGCCGTTTACTTCAGGACCGAAAAGAGACACGTGCCCAAGATGGTCTCCTGATGGAACCAAACTTGCTTTCGTTTCCGACAGAACTGAAGATAACCAAATATGGATCATGGAAACTAGAGGAGGCGAAGCCTTACAGTTTACTAAAATGCGCCGAGGTGCCTCCAACCCAGTTTGGTCTCCAGACGGCAAAAAGATTTGCTTTACTGCCCCGGTAGATCCTGAAGATACACCAGAAGAACTGGAAAAACCCCTAGATGAAAAGGCAAAAGAAGCGGAAAAGAAAAAGAAATTAGAGGAGCCTACCTTGGTAACCAGGCTGAAGATGAAATCAGACGCTGCCATGGGGCTAATAGGCTCAAGAAGGACCCACTTATTCGTTAAGGAAGTTGACCAAGACCAACCGGTCAAACAGATAACCTCAGGTGACTTTGATCACTTCAGTCCTTCTTGGTCACCTGACGGCAAATGCATCGCTTTTTGTGCGAACAGGCAGGAAAATGCAGACCATGTTCCCTGGATTATTGACATCTTCCGAGTTGCTTCAGATGGTGGTGAGCCCCAAAAACTCACAGATAGTAAAGGGCCATCGTTTTCGCCAGTTTGGACGCCAGATGGAAAATTCATTGTTTACGCAGGTCATAAGCGCGAATACGGCGCAGCAACCCTAAACAAAATCTGGAAGGTGCCTTCAGAAGGCGGCGATTCAATCTTGCTCACTAGCTCTTTTGACCGTTCTGTTGGAGATAGCATGGCAGGCGATAGTCATTTTGGATCTTCTGAAAACGGGCCCGTCATAAGTCCTGATGGAAACCAAGTATATTTTCTATCTAGTGATAGCGGCAACACATCACTGTTTTCCGTTTCCATTGAAGGTGGCAACGTCGCCTTAATACTAGGGGGTAATCGCCAAATTTTCGGATTTACCCTGGATAACTCAGGTCAAACCTTTGCTATAGCGGTTTCCCACCCTACCCGTGTAGGCGATGTAGGAGTCTTTCACCTAGATTCAGACACCGAAACTATGCTCACTTCGGAAAATAAAGCTCTCTTAGACGAAGTTTACCTAAGCGAACCAGAACAGATACAGTTTAAGTCCAGCGACGGGCAGGATCGTTTAGGGTGGATCATGAAACCTGTAGGTTACCAAGAAGATAAAAAGTACCCTACAATTTTGGAAATTCACGGGGGACCTGCATCTATGTATGGATGGAATTTCTTCTTCGAGTTCCAAATACTAGCTTCTAACGGCTATGCGGTAATCTACACCAATCCTCGTGGAAGCGATGGTTTCGGCCAGGAGTTTCTCCACGCTGTAATAGGCGACTACGGTGGCATGGACTATGATGACCTCATGACATGGGTGGATTGCGCCCTGTCTCAAGGGATAATTGACCAAGATAATTTGGGCGTCACTGGTGGAAGTTACGGCGGCTTTATGACCAACTGGATTGTAGGGCATACAGACAGGTTCAAAGCGGCTGTAACCCAAAGAAGCATTTCCAACTGGATCTCTTTCCACGGCGTATCTGACATAGGATACACATTTACAGAAACTCAGATACTTGGCAATCCGTGGACAGATTTTGACTTGTTGTGGAAGCATTCACCTTTGGCTTACGTAGAAAACGTCACCACTCCTCTTCTAATCATTCACGCTGAAAAAGATCAGCGATGTCCCATAGAACAAGGGGAGCAGTTTTACGTTGCCCTTAAGAAGCTTAACAAACAAACTGAAATGGCAAGGTTCCCAGAATCCAACCATGAGCTTTCACGTTCAGGGAAGCCTGTCTTGAGGGTCCAGAGGTTAAACCAAATTTTAAGGTGGTTTGATTCGCATCTAGAGAGATCAAAGGAAGATTATGCTCCTCCTCTCACATAGGTAAGTGGGTTGAGGGGTAAAAGTGAAAGATGAAATAGGAGGATTGAGCATGTTAAAGACGAACCGTGAAAAACTGGTAATATTATCAGTTATGGGGGAAGTCTCATCCCCAGGATGTAGACCTAGGATATGCTACGATGGAGAAGTTCGCGTTACTCCCGGTACAGGAGGCATAGCGTACAACGTCAAGGTAGGTGATCCTGCTTTCGGCTGGGCAGGGGATCACGTAGAACCAGGAGTAAGCACCAAGAATAAAGATCAGAGCGCAAACCAGGGATACAACACCTTGTCATGTATTGGCAATATAGCTTATGTTGCTTCAGGTGATGCAAAAGGCGCAAAAGGTACAGTAACCGGTAAACATGGTGGGATCGAACACGTAATAATTCACTTTGAGCAAGAGGTTTTAGAGAAACTTCAGGTTGGCGACAAAGTTCAAGTGAGAGCAATAGGGCAAGGTTTGGAACTTACAGATTATCCGGATGTAAAGTGCATGAATCTGGATCCGGATTTTGTAGATAAAATGGAAATTCAAGAAAAAGACGGTATCTTAGAGGTTCCTGTAACTGCCATGATACCGCCAGAATTTATGGGTAGCGGGTTAGGAGCATCTTCCGCTGAAACAGGCGACTATGACATTACTTCTATGGAAAAAGAAAGGCTGGAAGAGCTGGGTCTTGACAAAATTAGATTAGGAGACATAGTCGCTATTTTGGATTCGTCGTCCTATTACGGTAGGAGCTACAGACGCGGCGCCATCATTATTGGAATAGTAGTTCACAGCAATTCGTTTGTTTCAGGACACGGACCCGGTGTAACTTCGTTGCTCACCTCTCTCAGTGGGAAAATAAAGCCGGTTAAGTCTGAAAAGGCCAACATAGCCGAGTACCTGAACCTTAAATAGATCGGTATAGAAAAGACGGAGCTTTTGTGCTTAGCTCCGTCTTTTTTTACATTGGCTGTTCTTTGTGAATTACTACTCTTGGATAAGCTATCTCTATCTCTGCTGCATCTAGCGCCTCTTTTATGCGGAACCTTATTTCCCGCTCTACGCTCCATTGTTCCATAGGACGAGTTCTCGCCCATATCAAAAATGTAGGCCCTGACTCGCTTAGTTCTTTTACGCCCAACACTTTCGGGCCGTCTACCACCGAATTTAGTTCAGACTTTATCTGATCGCACACTTCCTGCATTACCTGTTGAGTCTTTACAAGATCTTCTGAATACGGCACCGAAACCTCTACTAGGGCTCTGGCTGCGCTTCTACTACAATTGGTGGTCTTCTCAACCAGTCCATTTGGGACGATGTGGACATCTCCAGACCAGTCCCTTAACACAGTAATTCTAAGTCCTACCTGTTCCACTACGCCAGATACCCCTGCTATCTTCACATACTCTCCTACATCGTACTGCCTCTCGTATATGATAAAGAAACCTGATATCACATCCCTCACCAAGTTCTGAGCCCCAAAGCTCACAGCAAGCCCTAGTACGGCAGCTCCTCCTAAAAGAGCCTTAGTATCAATACCGAAAACGTCTAGTATCATGAATAAGGCAATTAACCCAATAACATATTTGATGGCGTTTCTAAGCAGACCAGAAAGGGTTTTGGCTCGGTTTTCATCTATGAGCGATCCAGGTACTTTAGCTTCCCTCTCGTCAAATAGCTTGGCTATTAAGGAATTCCCTATCCTTATGATTAAAAAAGCAGATAGCAAAATAGCCGCTATTTTGACTACTAGACCACCTGGGCCAAGCCAAAATTCCGATTCGAAAAACGGAGCAGCGCTGCTCAAACATTCTGTTACCATGATATATCCTCACCTCTCACGTAGATCATCTAAGATCCATATAACTGTATAGATCTTGCTTCTAGCATTGCTTTAAAACTTTCGCATTAGAAAAGGGTAATTCCTTTAACATAACGAAGAATTACCATAAGTACTATGGCCATTCGTCAAGCATTACTTACGTTACAGGAGGTTAGCAAAATGGATAAGGTGAAGCCTGAGATGACGTACATAGATAAAAACTTTCACAGATTTGTTACTGAGCTGCAAGAAGCAGTTAGGAGGCCAAGCATAGCAGCACAGAATATAGGGATGGAAGAAGCCGCTTTGTACTTTAAGAATCTCATGGAAGCCTACGGCATAAACGCCAAAATTATCCCTACTAAGGGGTATCCATGTGTATACGGCGAAATAAAGGGAAAGTCAGACAAAACCGTTCTATTTTATAATCACTACGATGTTCAACCCCCTGAGCCTTTAGAGGAATGGGAGTCAGACCCGTTTAGCGCATCTATAAGGGATGGGAAAATTTATGGCAGAGGAGTATCGGATAACAAAGGAAACGCCTGCGCCCGAATTCAAGGAATAGGAACTATGCTCAAATTAAGAGAAGAACTTCCTGTGACAGTAAAATTCCTCATAGAAGGCGAAGAGGAAATCGGAAGCCCTAACCTTAGCGACTTCGTTAGAGAAAATGCAGATCTTTTGAGAGCAGATTATGGCGTTTGGGAATCAGGTTACATGAACCCAGACGGTAGACCAGGCATATATCTTGGCGTAAAGGGTATGCTTTACGTAGAACTTTTCGCCAAAGGCGCGTCAAAGGATATGCATTCAGGTTCTGCAACCACTATACCCAACCCGGCTTGGCACTTGGTATGGGCCCTGGCCAGCATCAAAAATAAAGAAGAACAGATCCTAATTCCAGGTTTTTACGATGATATCTTGCCTCTTACTGAGAAGGAGTTAGAGATGTTGAAAGACGCCATGCACGAAGAAGAATTATCTGAAGAAAAAGCCAGAGAAATAGCTAGGAAGAATGCCCAATCTCTGGGCTTGAATAACTACTTGTTGGATCTATACGGATTAGAACTCCGGAAGCGATCCCTGTTCAGTCCTACAGCCAACATTTGTGGGTTCAAATCAGGATACTTGGGCGAAGGTCAAAAGACTGTGCTGCCTTCAACAGCCCTGGTCAAAATGGATTTTCGTTTGGTTCCTAATCAAGATCCTTATGACATACTAGAGAAACTAAACACCCATCTAAAGCAAGAAGGCTTCGACGATGTAGAGGTACGAGTCATAAGCCTTGACTATCCAGTAAAAACCCCTGCTGAACTGCCAATTGTAGACGCAACCAAGGAAGCGGCCCTTTCTGTTTACAAGAAGCCACCTGTCGTTTCTCCGACCCAAGGCGGATCGGGACCCATGTATCCGTTCAAGAAATATCTAGATCTGCCTATGGTTTCATTTGGAGTAGGTTATTGGAATTCATCTAATCACGCGCCTAACGAAAACATTCGACTTGTAGACTACAAATCAGGAATAAAAATGGTGGTAGAATTCATAGATAAGGTAGCCGAGCTGTAGGAAGATTTATTAAGGGTAAAGGCTCACAAATTACGATCAGTGATTTGCGAGCCTTTACTCGATGCTAAGCCAAGCCGCCACCATCTACCACCAAGGTAGTACCTGTTATCCAGCTAGATAGATCACTAGCCAGAAACAAGACCGCATTGGCAACGTCTCTTGGAACGCCTATCCGGCGTAAAGGTCTTTCCTTCCCTGAAGATTCCAAAAAACTTTCTTCATCGAAACCTAGTTGACGGGCTTCGCCTCTGAGCATGGGTGTATCAGTATCTCCAGGGCACACACAGTTAACCCTAATATTGTCTGGCCCGTGATCTATTGCCATAGCTCTGGTTAGATTTACTACACCTGCTTTGGCTGCACAGTAAGAAGCCGCTTTATCGCCACCTTTTAGGCCCCACCCCGAGCCAGTGTTGATTATGCTGCCGCCACCGTTTTTAACCATAACAGGGATCACATACTTGGACATTAAAAATGTCCCTTTAAGACTAACGTCCAAAACCATATCCCACTCGCGCTCTTCGTGCTGTACCACATCTTTTCTCACAATGACCCCTGCGTTATTAAAAAGGATGTCTATGCGTTTGTACTTATCTTCGATCTTTTGCACTACGTCGCGACAGACCGCGTCTGAAGTAACATCACAATGGATAAACTCACAATTACCCCAGGAGCTTGACACCTGCTTTGCACTTTTTTCACCTTTTTCTCTATCTATATCAAGGATGATGGTTTGGGCACCGTATTCTGCTAATATTTCGGCAGAAGCCAAGCCAATTCCTGAAGCGCCCCCTGTAACAACTGCTACTTTGCCCTCAATGACCAGAGGGTTTTTGTATTCGCGCATCTAACATTCCTCCTAAAGTAATATGATCTGTTCAATTCCTATAAACCTACGATAGATGCTTCTTTACGTAGGCTCTCCAAGTAATTGCCCATTTTTCAGGATCATCAAACTGATCATCACAGATTTTGTGCACCACGCTCCTGTGAGGAGCTCTTCTTACTATCTCAGGATTCTCATAGGCTTCACTGGATATCTCCTTAAGAGCTTCTACGTACTCGTCAAGATCCTGCTTAGAAGCAGATTCTGTAGGTTCTAACGTAAAAGGTTCGGGCACGATCCACGGATGATGGCTAGTCCAATAATGAAGGCCAAAATCACACATCCTCCTCTGGACATCTTCGGTAGTGATGCCAGTTTCCTCAGTGAGAGGTGCCCAACTGTACCTAACTTGCTCAAACCTATGCTTCCCTGGCGCATAAGGCACTTCAACTCCACGTATATCCTTTATCTTGGTTAAAAGATAATTGCTATTTAAAACGGCTACCTTTGCTGCTTCTTTGAGTCCTTCTTCTCCTAAACTCACTATCCACATATACGCCCTTACAACTGCAGGAATATTTCCGTAAAACATTTTCACCTTGCCAATGGAATTAGCCAAATCGTAGTTTAAAACGTATCTATCACCGTCAAACTCTACTACAGGTACAGGTAGAAACTGCTCCAATTCCTTAGTTACTCCTAGGGCTCCTGCGCCAGGCCCTCCGCAACCGTGAGGAGAAGAGAAAGTTTTGTGCAAATTGAAAAAGCACATGTCAAAGCCTGCTTCTTTCGCTCGCGTCAAACCCAAAATACCGTTAGCATTTGCCTGATCGTAACCACACAGCCCTCCTGCTTTATGAACCATCTCCGTAAATTCTTTTATACGTGGGTTAAAAACCCCTGTATCTTCCGGGTTAGTTATCATAAGCCCTGCAGTACGCTCACTCACGGCGCTTTTTAGAGCTTGGAAATCAGGAAACCCATGTTCATCAGGGTAAATAGTAATCACTTTGAACCCTTTGACAGCTGCGGCGGCCGCATTGGAAGGGTGAGAAAATATAGTAGTTATTATTTCATCCCGCTGATTTTCCTCTCCTCTGGCTTTGTGATACGCCCTTATAATCGACGCCATAGCAAAAGATGCTTGAGAACCTCCGCCAGGTTGGAACGAAAACCGATCTAAACCTGATATTTGCCTTAGAAAAAGATCCGTTTTATATATTATCTCTAAGACACCTTGCACAGTTTCATGGTGTTGAAGTGGATGAATGTCCTGAATCTTAGGAGAGGCTGCGAACTTTTCATTGACTTTGGGGCTATACTTCATGGTGCAAGTACCCTGCCCTATTTCAATATTGATATCTGCGCCTAAAACTCCTTGGGATAGGCGCAAATAGTGGCGCAGAACCTCTATTTGAGGAAGCTGGGGCAAATCCGGCAAGCTTCGCCTTCTCATACCATCAGGTAATTCTTCCCAAGGACGTCCTGCTCCTTTTTGAATTTCTTCCTCAGGTTGGGGAACTAAAATGCCCCGCTGACCCGGTTTGCTTAGTTCAAATATTATAGGTTCATCCCATTTGGCTTGGTGAAAGTTGCGCCTTAAATAACTTCTTCCATCTTTCATTTGGATCCCACCTCCTTGAGCTCTTGTATAGCCTGGTCAAGTCCGCGGCAGAGGGCAAGTATATCTTCTTCAGTATGAACTTCAGTAACGCAATAAAGAGCTGTTTCTCCCAATTCTGGGAATTCTAGCGAAAGATCTTTCCCCCCTAGTATCCCTTTTTCTCTGAGACTCTCATTGATATCCCGAACGGCAAGGCCAGTGCCGTCAAAATTGACTAGAAACTCCTTGAAAAAGCAACCCCCGAAGTCATTGACTCTTACGCCTTTCAATTTACCAATTTCCTTAGCAGCGTAAAGTGATTTTTGCATAACAGTTTTGCCTATCTCTTCCATTCCGTAAGGGCCCATAAGAGCTAGATAGACGCCAGCTGTGATTCCCCATAACGCAGCCGCGGTTCCCACAAATTCTTTTCCTTCTTCCCTTTTTGCGAAAGACGTTCTATCATAAAACACATCTCCAAACCCCCACTCGCCTGGCACTTCAGTATGGGCTATCCCGAATAATCTGGAAGGATACTCTGCTACAAATTCTTCCCTATCTTGGCTGGCTATGAAACCCGCCATACCTCCTCCATAATTCATGTGAATGCCCAAGGTTTGCACATCCCCTACTGCAATATCTGCACCATATTGGGAAGGAGGAGCCAACACGCCAAGGGTAATGGGATCTACGCCAACCACGAGAAGGGAACCGTTTGCATGGACTATATCTGCCACCCTTTGCCCTGAGGTTTCTATCAATCCAAAATAGTTGGGGTTTTCAAAATAGATTGCCCCAACGTCACAAGCAATTTTTTCCTCTAGATCGGAAAGGTTCAAACACCCAGTTTCAGAACAGTAATCCACCAGAATTACTTCCATAACTGGGTAACAGTAGTTTTCTATAGCAGAAAGTCTTTGAGGATTTACATTTTTGGATACCAAAACCTTTTTCCGCCCTGTAATACGACCAGCCATCCGTAATGCGGTTGCAGCCGCTTGACACCAATCGTAAGTAGGAACATTGCATACATCCATGTCCAAAAGTTCGCCCATCATGCTTTGATACTCAAAAAGAGCTTGAAACCTCCCGTGGTCTTCGTAAGGCTCTCCAGCGTATGCAGTCAGAAACTCAGATCTAGACGCGATTTCATCGCATATTGCAGGTACATAATGTTGATAACAACCAGCTCCCAAGAAACTTACAAACTCATTTACAGTCTGGTTTCGAGACAAAATCTTTTCCATGTGTCTTACCAGACTAGCCTCTGACAGAATAGGTTCAGGAATTTCCATTTTTCCTTTGAACCTAAGTTCTTCAGGGATCTCTGAAAAAAGGTCGTAAATAGAATCGATGCCAATTTCATCCATCATTTGTTTCTGAACTTCAGGGTAGGAGTTGGGAATATACGGGTGGGTAAACTTCCTTTCTTTCATAGATATCATCCTTTCATTTCCTATTAACACTTGTGGCTTGGTTCACATCTGCAACTAATCATGGATAATGGATCAAACATCTTTCTTTCCACTAGAACCTAAAGAGTCTATTTCCGATATCAGCATTCCAGCAAGAATAAGGATTGCTCCAAACATCTCACGGGTGCTCAGAACCTCTCCTATTGTAATCCAAGCGAAAAAAGCTCCAAAAACAGGCTCTGCAGACAGTATGAGCGCAGCATGAGTTGCTGAAGTATACTTTTGGACTCCCGATTGTATTAGTATGGTTAAAGAAGTTGCCATAATACCAGTGTATGAAATGGCGCCCCACGTGTTATTCGGGATAGTTAAAGGCCGCTCCAAGAGGAAAGCTGCAATAAATGAACCTAAGGACACTACAAATAGCTGGATCGTTGCGAAAATGAGCGGGTCAATTGATTTGGAGTACTTTTCAATTAGAAGGATGTGGGTCGCAAAACCAATTGCACATAAAAACACAAGAGTGTCGCCATGCTGAATATCTATTGGGAGTGTAAGAGACATGAGACCCAGGCCACAAGCAGCCAGAACCACACCTAAAATAGCATTCCTTTCGGGGACACGCTTGAGTAAAATAGCAGAAGCAAGAGGGACAATGACTACCGACAATCCAGTTATGAATGCGGCTTTACCTGCAGGAACAGTTAGTAAGCCGAAAGTCTGCGTAGCATACGAAAAAAACAGCGTAACTCCCGTTACCACCGATCCTTTGAGTAATTCCCTTACTTGTACGCTATCCTCACCCTCTGAATGATCGCCTGACACACCTTTATCTTGGGTCCGCACAGGACGAAAAAGAGTCTTCTTATTGTCCCTTACGATGTTTTTTACGCCCAAAACTAGAAGCAGGAAAAGGCCACCAATAAAGAATCTAACCGCAAGAAATGTAAACGGCTTTATATCAGAAATCGTACCTTTTACTACCACAAAAGTAGTACCCCAAATTACTGTTACGACTAGCAAAAGGGCATCTGCGACTATCTGGCTCATAGGCTTTCCCCGTTCAAAGTGTTTCTGGCTCGTAGTAGTAAACGCCAGTGCAGACTTTAGCTGCTGGTCCCGTTTGCCATACGTGACCATCTTCTTTCCATTCCACCAAGAGGGTACCTCCTGGCAGGTTCACGGTTATAGGGATTCCCTTCTCCGATTTACCGTTTAGAATCGTGGCCACTACCGACGCCGAAGAACCTGTGCCTGAAGCGAGGGTAATACCAGATCCTCTCTCCCATATCCGCATGTCGATAGAATCCTTGGATTTCACTGCGACAAACTCAATATTTGCCCTTTGGGGAAATATAGGGTGATGTTCCAACTTGGGTCCGATAGTTTCCAAATCTACATCATGTACGTCGTCAACAAAGAATACACAATGTGGGTTCCCCATCGACACGCAGGTTCCGTAAAATACCTTACCACAACATTCGATGGGTTCATTTACAACAGGCTCAGGTCCATCGGTTTTTGCAAGGGGAATCTCATGCCTCTTTAACCTAGGCACACCCATATCAACTGAAACAGACTTCACTTTGCCGTTTCCTACAGTGAGATACGTTCTCATAATCCCTGCCTTGGTCTCTATCGTCAATTCCGCTTTATGTGTAAGCTCATTTTCGTAAACGTATTTTGCAAAACATCGAATTCCGTTACCGCACATTTCCCCTTCTAGACCGTCTGCGTTGAACATGCGCATTTTGAAATCTGCAATCTCCGAAGGCTCTATGATGATAAGTCCATCTGATCCTATCCCGAAGTGTCTATCAGCCATTGCCCGAGTTAGTGCGCTCCAATCGTGCTCTTCTTTGTATTTGAACTTATCGATGTAAAGATAGTCATTGCCTAATCCGTGCATCTTTGTAAAAGGAATAATCTGAGTCACTCCCAATCCTCCCTGCCGTCTAATGATGAGAAAAATCTTAGACCATTGTCATAGTGATCTTTTCGAAATGTAGGTCAAAATCCTTCTTACAGTAATCCAAATGTGCCTCTCGCTCAAAATCTCCGGCAGACGCCTAAAATATATTATGATAACCTTGAACCGATGTTTTGCTTGAGTCATGCAGACGCAATTATGGATAATATGGGAGGGTAGGTACTGTGAAACATGAAAAGATAGTAGAATGCGTACCAAATTTCAGCGAAGGCAGAGACGAATCTGTCATTAAGGAAATCCTAAAGGTTATAGAAGAATCAGGCTGCAAGATATTAGATCATTCTATGGACCCTAGCCACAACAGGGCAGTGGTTACCTTCGTCGGGAATCCCGAACAAGTGGCAGAAGGTGCTTTTAATGCCACTAAGCGAGCTAGTCAACTCATAGATATGGAAAAGCACCAGGGGGAACATCCTAGAATAGGAGCTACCGACGTAATCCCCTTTGTACCCATTCACGGCGTAACTATGGAAGAATGTGTGGAACTAGCTAAGGAAGTAGGAAAGCGCATTGGTGAAGAACTCGGTATTCCTGTTTACCTCTACGCGAAAGCCGCAACCAGACCCGACAGGGTGCGATTGCCAGATATAAGGAAAGGAGAGTACGAAGGGCTGAAGGAGGCCATCAAGACAGACCCCAACCGAAAACCCGATTTCGGTCCTAGCGAACTGCATCCAAAGGCAGGAGCCACAGCTGTCGGCGCCAGGCCGCCCCTTATTGCGTTCAACGTAAACCTGAATACAGACGACCTTAAGATAGCCAAAACCATCGCGAGACACATTAGGGAATCCTCAGGCGGACTACCATGTGTGCAAGCGAAAGGAATCATGATTCATGAATTAGGTTTGGCCCAGGTGACAATGAACCTCCTAGATTACAAGACTACGCCTATGCATGTTGTCATGAGCAAGATTGAAGAAGAGGCTGCAGCCAAGGGCGTTGAAATAGTGAATTCAGAAATTATAGGTTTGGTTCCGCTAGATGCCCTTTTAGACGTTTCCTACGCGAGACTCAAACTGAAGGATTTCTCTAGGAACAGAATCCTAGACCTGTTGTTATAGAGCATATACGATTGCTTGTGAACGTGTAATAAAGTACCAAGGTTAGGAAGTCCTACAGTAAAGAATTGGAGTGAGGTAATGTGAATCTTGAAGTTTTCCTGGATGAACTGCGTGCGCCCAAAGGAGCGCCAGGCGGTGGCGCAGCGTCTGCCCTAGCAGGTGCCATAGGTTGCGCCTTGTTTCAAATGGTCTCAGGCATAACCTTGTCTTTGCCCCGTTTTGCGGAAAACAAGGACAAACTGGAAAACATTCATGCTGAATCAGAAAAGTTGTTTCAGCGATTTCTCAAACTTACAGAAGAAGACACTGAAGCGTACAAACAAGTAGAACTAGCGTTGAAAATGCCCAAAAACACCCCCGAGGAAAAAGACGCTCGACGAAGGGCGATGCAAAATGCGTTTCGGTTAGCAACAGAAGTACCAGTACAAGTAATCGAAACAGCCGTGAAATCCATGGCCCTTCTTCCCGATATCCTGACATACGGCAACCCAAACGCCATAACCGACGTATGCGTCGGCTTTTACATGCTAGACACAGCGATCCGCGGAGCAAGCGCTAACGCCAAAATCAACCTTATTTCGATAAAAGACGAAGAATTCAAAGTCGCATGCAACAAAAAACTGGAAGATGCGCAAAACGCAGCGTCTCAATACGCAGATACTCTCAGCCACGCTATGAAAAAAGCAGGCCTCGAATAAAACCCAAAGGAAGGAAGCAAAAGGGACGGGGGTTTCTGCTTCGTCCAGGTGAAGCAGAAACCCCCGTCCCTTTTGCTCTCTTTTGCTCTTTTTCCTCTTCTCCTTCTTTTCACTTTACGCAGTAGACGCTAAGCATATAGTCTCCTCCTCGTATCCCCCGGCCTAATACATCCAACCCCATGTTGTTTGCTTCTAAGAGATAATTTATTATCTTCGAGTCGAACATTTCTCCAGGCACTATTATAGGCGCCCCAGGCGGGTAAGTTATGAGTGTGTCTGCTGAAATGCGACCATCACTGCTTTCAAGTGGTATTGACTCGGCCGGAGAAAAGAACGCCTCTCTTAAGCCCATGCAAACGTTTGGCCTAGGGCTCTCTCCCAGAGAACAATACTTGTGTAATGGACTATTTGCTCCCATTCTAAACTCTGAAGATAGGTCCTCGAACCCTGAAACCAAAGCATCCATTTCTTCCTGACCATCCGCTCCAGTCCATATCAGAACTACGTAAGAAGGACCTACCATCTCTGGATAAATGGCCTTTTTCGAAATGAGAAACTCAGCAGCTTTTGGGCCTGAAACGCCTAGTTCCCTAAGATCCACAAAAATCCTGCAGGGGTCATGCCGAAGATCATGGGCAGAAGACTCTGACACATCGACTTCTCCCACTGAAATGCCAGGAATCATTTGCAATCTATGGGTAAGCTCTAAAGCCGTATCCACCCCATTCTTAACCCATTGGGCATCGTTTTCCTTCAACACATCGATTGCCTGTTCCAAAGACGCCATAAGCAGATACGAAGGCGACGTGCTCTGAACCGTTCTCAGACATTCTTCAATTGAGGAAACGATTCCAGGAAAGCGCTCCTCGGCCCCTTCTCCTACGTGAAGCAAGCCTGTCTGCGTAAAGGATAACCCAGTTTTGTGGGCTCCATGTACAACTACGTCACCGCCGCACTTTAGGGCAGATTTAGGTAACATTCTATGGAATCCGAAGTGGGTACCGTGGGCCTCGTCAACTATAAGCATGGCCCCTTCGGAATGAGCTGCTTCTGCTAAACCAGTAAGTTCCCTTGCAAATCCGCAATACGTGGGGTTAATTGCAAAAACCGCTCTAACTTCATCTGCCTTAGAATCTTTCGATATAGATTTGATTGCCTGGGTAACCCTTCTCGAATCCAAAGGCAGGTAACCGCCGTACCTTTCTTCATATTCAGGCCATACCCACACAGGTTCGAGACCCGACAAGACTGCTGCAGATATAGCAGACTTGTGGGTGTTCCTAGGCAAAATCACCTTTCCTTCACCCAGACACATCCTAACTGCCATAAATGACGCTTGGATTCCGCAGCTAGCTCCGTTTATCAGCAAGTAGCTGCACAATGAACCGAACGTCTCTTTAGCCCTTTCTTCCACCTGCCTAATACAGCCTTTGGGATAATGAAGATTATCTAGTCCTGGGCATTCTGTCACATCTAAAACCCTGGCTTGGTCAAGAACCTCCCAAGCCCACCTCAGTTGGGGATCTAAACCAGACACGTGGGGAAAAGTGCCCCGCCCTTTGTGACCAGGCATGTGCATCCTTATGGGTTTGCTTGACGCATAATCGCTCAAAGCCTTAAGTAAGGGACGTCGTTCATCCATCTTCTCACCTACCTTCTGGGGATGTTGAAACGTAATTACTTTACGTCAGGTTCATTCAAGTACAGGGAGCAACAATTTAGATGGGGTTTGAGACCCGTATCTCACTGTCTGTGTGGCTTTTTCCATTTCGGGATTCTGGTATATAGGTTCTGTCATGTTTGGGTTCCTATCAAACTTGGGGAAATTTGAGCTACCTATGACCAAACGCAATTTATGACCTGGTCCAAAGGTATGGGCACATCCCTTCATATCTATTTGAAACAGATACGTTTGATAAGGTTCTAAGAATTCTGGGGCACAAAAACCCTTCCGATACCTGGCCCTTGTAATGCCATCTGCCACGTATCTAGAAACGCCCTGAGGATCAACATCAAACAGTGCAGCAGTAAAATCAGTATCCGGAGCGCTAGACGATGCATGAAGATTGACTCTTGGATTACCTAATATCCTAAGGGGCTTCTCCAAGGATTCGCTATCGTAGACTAAAACATCGCCTCTCGAATGGATATGTGAAACACAAGGCCCCGGCTCCAATCCTGCTTCAGGAAATGCCCAAACCGCTCCTCCTTCTGTAGGGGTAGGATTCCAGGGATCGTACGTATAGCGATCATAACCGCCTGACGCTTCAATCTCATCTAAGTCTTTACATAAACGCCCTTTAGACAAATAAGCGGTAAGGGTAGAGCCCGGTCCAGGCCAAAACTGCTCTTCTTCCCAGTGGGGTTCATACCCAGTATAAAAGACCTTCACTGAAGCCATTGAGGTCAAATCCCCTGAGCCTTTCATCCAATAATCTAACCATTCTGCGCTTTCCTGAACAAATCTGGACGATAAACTAACTTCACCATTCCTCCCTTTATCACACCCGTGCCAAATGTCCCCTGTAATCTTCTCATTTCCAACTATGCCATTATGGCTCCAAGGTCCTAGAATCAATCTTTGGGGTACGCCAGACTTTGCCATCACCTGGTAGGGTCCTAACGTTGCATCAAGGAGAAAATCGTACCACCCCCCAAAATGAATTCCTGGGACTTTACATTCCCTCACGTAATGTTCAAGATCGTTCTCTCTCCAAAAACTAGATGTTGGCCCCTCTTCCAACATATCTGTCCAAGGGGCATTTAATTCCGGAGGTACCGCATGTATAAGAGGGACTTTTTCATACATGCTAGGGTGGAATTCATTTAAGGAGGCGTCAGATTCCAAACCCCAAGGCAGGGAAATCACCCAGGGCAACGCATGATGCAACCGCAACACACCTGTGTCATAAAGTAATGTGTTGGCAGAAACAGGCACAGTAACCCATATAGCAGCTTTGGTTTGCTCCGGAAATTCAACAGCGATGGCAATAGAAGCCGCAGACAAATATGATATGCCTAGAATGGCCAGGTGCCCGTTGCACCAGGGTTGACTCAAAATCCATTGGGCAGTTTCGATGGCATCAGAAGGTTCTTGCTTTAGAAAGCCAAATTGTCCTGATGAATCTCCACTGCCCCGCACATCCTGTACCACCGTCGCGTAACCAAATCTAGACATAATCCTTCCCAAAACCGCAAGCTGGGAACGCCCGTAAACTGTTCGAACTATTATCGCAGGATAAGAAGTAGAGCCTGGTAAAGTTACGCTTGTAGCCAGATTTGCACCGTCTCTTACTTCGACCATTGCTTCTTTCATTTCCACTCAACTGCATCTCCTTACAAGTCAACATACCTGATTCATTCCTTTTTAACCAATCCTCCTACCATGCTAAGGATATCTAGGGGAATTGGAATAGGAAAAACGATAGTTGAATTCTGTTCAGATGCGATCTCAGACAACGTGTGCAAAAAACGTAGCTGCACAGATACTGGAGCCTTGGCCATAACAGTAGCCGCCTGAGCTAGTTTTTCCGAAGCTTGAAGTTCGCCTTCGGCAGCTATAATCTGTGCGCGACGATCTCTTTCCGCCTCAGCCTGCCTTGCCATGGCCCGCTTCATACTGTCTGGAAGCTCGATGGATTTCATCTCTACCATGGAGATTCTTATTCCCCATCGATCAGTAGCTTCGTCTAGAAGGGTCTTGAGAATCTCATTCAGCTCAGACCTCTTGCTCAAGAGTTCATCTAATTCGTGTTGCCCCAGTATCGATCTGAGGGTGGTTTGACCCAATAGACTTGTTGTTCCTACGTAATCTGCAACTTGAGTTACAGCTAGCTGAGGATCGAACACGTTGAAGTACACCACGGCGTCTACAACCACAGGCACATTATCCTTTGTAATTACTTCTTGTTTCGGAACATCGATGGTGAAAGTCCGTATGTCCACTATTCTGACCTCATCGATGCCAAAAGGCGCTATCACTACGAGCCCAGGCTCTAAAACACCTCTCAACTTACCGAGCCTGAAAGCCACACCCCTTGTATACTCACGAATTATTCGATACGAACTAGCCATAATCACAATCAATATCAACGAGCATACTGCGCCTACAGTAGGGAGCCAGATAGATAATATGAAAACAAGAACCCCCATTGCACCATAGATTCCAGCTACCCAGGAATCCTTTTCTTTAATTGCAAGAACAAGAGTAATTATCCACATAACAGCTGCAACTATGATAGGAACAGATATAAGAGCCCTCATCCAATCCACTTTATCCACCTCCCCTCAGACCCTAACTGGCTTACCTCAGTTCATCACGAAGCGTGGGAAGTACCTGTCTTACGTCCATAAATTCCGAGTATCACGAGTACAATCCCCAACCCGATTATGGTTATTATTGGCCAATAAGAGGTTTTTGAATCTACAGCCGCTGTGACCGTGGTTTCCGCTTTATACTTGTCCTTATTCTTCCCAATGAACGTAAAAGTGTATGTGATAGGTTGGTCGTCTTCGGTTTGGCACATCTCTTCGGTTAAAAGCAAGAGGTCAGGAGCCTCGCTCGATGACTTAAGGACAAAGGGTTCAGGCATTCCACCATTGCGAGAAACCACTACGCTCACGAAATTGGCGCTATTTACATTCACTGTTTCCCCATCAACTACGAGTCTGAATGCTCGATATCCATCTTCGGTTTGTCCTTCTGGTACTAACTCGCCCACGATAGGCAAAGGCGGGTAAATCCCATCAAGTTCTTCCTCATCTCTGTAAATGATATACGCGGCTCTCTTCGCCCAGGCATCAAAGAATTGATCTGCCCTATATTCCCTTCGCACTGTATCATCATCGGGAGCAGCAGGATCGTTCACAATTACGTACTCAACTCCGTCTTTCCAAGTAAAGCCTCTTACAAGAACCAAATGACCATCTGTTGACGAAATAGGGACACCCTCCACAGGTGGAATATCTCCTGCCACGCTAGGATCCTTGTATTTCACGCTTACTACCACCGGCCTATCTTGGGCTATTTGTTGCTTAACCTCGTACCACGGATCCCCACCTTCTTCTGGCACGATATAATCTACGTAAGCACTTAGGCCATAACTTGCTGCCGCCGCTACGTTAAAAGACCAGTTTCCAAATATATCTGCTTCGTGATCGCAAACATCCCATGCTATTTCCTCAGGTGATACATCAAAGCCGTAGTAGCTCAAAACCATAGCCACTGAGGTGGGACTGCAAATGCGATTAGCAATCTTGTAGTCTCGTACCATCTGAGAATAACAAGGTACATCCAGATCCTTTTCAAAATTACTCAAATCAGGCGCATCGTCAGGATAAACTTTGCAGATTTCTTGCCCTGGTAAAGTGTTTTTCAGGGTACAAGAAACCATCCTGACCTTGGGTGACGTGCCTTCACCTTCTCTAGGGTTATCCGCGCTATGGAATATAAAACGATACTGAAAAGCATCTGCCGTTTCCCCACTCTGACCTTTTACAATAAGTTCATCTATGGAAATCTTAGCTGAAGGGTCATCGGTTTCATCATCTTTTCCCGACCCAGGCAGCATAGTTCTGTTATTGACCAAAAAAGATGACGTGCTCCATCTGCCCCAAGATAGCCAATCTGTCCACTCGCCCAAAACGCGCACCCTTCCCTGAATTTCTATGTAAGAAGATCTGGGAGTATCTGCGTTCCATGACAGTACCATGTATTCAAAGGGCACTGTTTCCACTACAGATGATGTATAAGAACCTGATGAAGCGCCCTCTTTCAGTACGATCGCGCCATTACCGCTATCTGTAATTTCCGTTCCTTCGGTTTCACCCTCTTGAAAATCTTCGACGGTAGTAAAGATATAAAGATTGTCCTGAACAACGCCTGCTTGAGCTAGGGCAACAGAAGTCGACAAACCTAGAGTAAACAGCTGTAGTAACAAAGATGCAAGTACCGCCAACCCTACAACAATTTCTCCTTTCTTTCTCACTCAAAACACCCTTTCTGCGGAAATTCAGTGCTCATAAAAGCTAATCCATTTTAGACCCTTAGCCCTCCTCGAAACTGTCAGCGCCACCTCCTTTTTCTGGGATCGCAGTCTCCAAAAACAAAACTAACTTCTCCATAGTTTCTTCACTGATTGCATGCTCCATGGAGCATGCATCCCTTTCTGCAACCTCCTCAGATACTCCTAAGACTTCCGTTAGAAACATGCGCAACACCTTGTGTCTCCTCCGAACTTCTAGAGCATAGGTGTGTCCTTCAGGCGTCAAAAAAACTCTGCCATAGCGTTCCTGAGTGACGAATCCTTTTTCTTTAAGGACGTTCAAAGCTGCAGTTACGCTTGGCTTAGCTATGTCTAGCATGTCAGCAATATCTGTGACCCTTACCGAATGGTCTTTAGGATCTTGTTCTGAAAGCACTAAAATAGCTTCTAGATAATCCTCAATAGATGATGAGAGTTCGAAGCCCATGACGTTTTCCATCCTTATTCCTTTTATTAACGGTTACTATCTGAATGCTACCAATTAACTTCTAGCCAACGTAAGTTTTATCCTTTTTATAGCTTGTGTTTGCAAGAACTGCGTAGTATATAATAATGTTAGTCCTAACTAACAACATGCATTTTTTAACAAGAATTGATCTAAAATAAGGTTTTAACGCGCCAGTTACAGAGAGAGAGGATTCCAACGTGCAACAAGTAGAACCAGATAAACAAGGGGTTGCTTCGATAAGGTATTTGGCCGATGAAATAACAGTGGCTCTTGTTGGGCAGCCTAACGTCGGAAAAAGCGTAATCATGAACCTCCTTACAGGCGTTGGTGTAATGGTCTCTAATTATCCAGGAACCACAGTCGAAGTTACTGAGGGATACTTCAAATCTCCTGCAGGGAATATACGCATTATTGACACCCCTGGCATTTACAGTTTGCACTCTGATACAGATGAGCAGAAAGTAACCCAGCGCATCCTCCTTGAAGAAGATATTGATTTGATCGTAAACGTCTTGGACGCTAGAAATCTTTCGCGAAATCTCTACCTAACTTTGCAGCTCCTAGAACTTGATATCCCCATGATCGTGATATTGAATCAAATGGACATGGCTGAAGAGTTGGGGATGGAAATTGACATTGATCTACTTTCAGATATCCTGGGGGTTCCAGTTATACCTATGGTTGCATCCAAGGGTTTGGGAATATCCGAATTGGAGGAAATGCTGTCGTCTGTAGCGGCATTGACTGTAGAAAGGAAGTATAGTGACACAAGTGCCTCTATCCTACCTCATGCCCCTAAGGAGGAAATACTAACTTTCTCACAACCGGTTGAAGAAGTTTTATCTATACTCCAGGAACGGATAGAGGAGACCATCCCCGAAGAAGAGGGAAAGCATAGGCTTCATCCGCCTCGGGCTCTAGCCATTCACCTTATGGAACACGATACACTAGACGAAGACATATTTCATACCTACCCAGAGCTGGCCGAAGTCGTGGAGAATTTTCAAGAAGATCTGGCAAACGGACTCACGCCATGCGAAAACTGTTTCAGGGGCTGCGCCTTTTGTCCCGCTCGCCTAGAGTCCCATCCACCTTTGGCCACATGCATTGAAAGGACTGAAAAGGCACGGCAAATTGCGCTCAAAGTGGTAACGTACAAAGAAGTTGAGGGTACTTCTCGAAGGGCTAGAATTGAGAAGTTTTTGGATACACCTTCCACAGGCATACCTGCTCTATTAGTGATAATGATTGCCTCATTCAAAATCATTTTCGTTGTTTTGGATTTTGCTGAGGCATTTATCCCATGGGCCCTTGGCCCACTTATAGATGTTATAATATCGTTTGCAAATACACTCCCAGAAGGAAGTTTGCCTCAAATACTGATTTCGGCTATACCTGAGGGAATATTGCTTCCTTTCGAGGTGGTAATGCCAACCATGATATCTATATACTTGATTATGGCAATTCTTGAAGACTCAGGACTCATGCCGAGAATAGCAGTAATGATGGATAGAATCATGTCTATATTAAAATTGCCCGGGCAGGCTATAATACCTATCGTCCTAGGGTTCGGCTGCCGAGCTCCTGGGGTTTTGGCTACTAGAATCTTACCTGACAGATCTTCGCGTTTGGTTGTCACTTTCCTTTTGGCCATCCCCATACCTTGCGCCGCTACCCTTGGGATCGTAACCGGCGTAGCAAACTCTTTCGGCGCCAATCTTGCAATAATCTACGGATCTGTAGCTGTAGTTTTCTTGCTCCTAGCGCGGATACTAGCCAGATACCTCAAACCCGACTACGACCTGATAATTGAAATCCCTCCTTTACAGATCCCATCGCTTAACGGAGTGGGAATGAAAGTATGGGTTCGATTTGAGGCGTTTTTCAAACAAGTCCTACCTGTACTCGTGCTAACAAGCATAGGTGTCAAAGTTTTGTTAGACTCAGGTGTCCTGGGCGGGCTAAGCAAACTAGATCCTTTTACCAAAGGGCTTTTCGGAATTAGCGGCCAAGCTCTAGTAGCGGTTGCCGTTACCGTCATTCAGCGCTACGCCGCACCTATGGTCCTGCTTAACCTACCTTTGACAGCACGGGAAGCTACAATTGCTACAACAATGATAGCCCTATCCATGCCGTGCTTACCTGTGTCCTTTTTAGTTTTGAAAGAATTTGGGTGGAAAACTTTGCTTTCCATATTTTCATTAGCCATACTAATATCGATGACCGCAGGAATCACTCTAAACCTGCTACTGCCAGTTTAATAAATGACCTTATAGAAAGGAGATCTCAAAATGACTCTTCTGGACGCACGACCAGGGGACACTATAATAATCGAAGAATCCCATCTAGGAAGATCAGCGCAAAGGCGACTATGGGACTTGGGCCTATTGCCTGGGACACAAGCAAAAGTAATCTCCGCTCACCCATTTAAAGGACCCATAGTACTTGAAGTAGACAATACCCGAGTAGCTATAGGCCGAGGACTCGCCCGACGGATTCAGATTACGAAGCATGGGGACGGTTCTCATGCTTCCTGCAGGTAAAACCCATAAATCTGCATACCGCTAGTGCCGCTGCATCATCTGATTTAAGCACAATCTGATGCGCTAGGCTATGTTCTGCTACGCAAGTATTTCTTAAAACCCGACCTTTTACAAGAGTTCTGCCAATACCCGCGCAACTATTGAACGGGCCAAAATAACAGGCACTCCCAATATCTCCTTTGCTTTTTCTTTAGCCCAGTTCGTATACCCGATGCAATCCAAGACCGCCAACTGGACGTCTGCTTTCCGAAGGTTCTTGGCAGATACTATAATGTCGTCTAGAGAACCATACGGAGAAGCTGGCTCCACTTGAAGATGCTGACTAACCCTTGACCACCTACGAGTAGCATGTTCAATTTGATCTCTATCAGGGATAAAGACTCCCAGATTCAAGCCCTCTCCAACGGCTTTTACCACGTTAAACAACACCTTATCGGGCTTTACTAGGAGTTTCTCGCTTTCAAGAGGAGGAAATTCCCCGGTGCATACCAAAACAATAACATCTGCCCCCTGCTTTTCCAATTCCTTTATCTTTTCCTGCATTCTAGGAAAAACATGGCTTTGCCCAATTTTCACCGAAGTACCATCTCTCATGCGGGTAACCAAAACATAATCTTGATGTCCTGGATATAATCCTTGCACCTCTTCAAGGCTCATACCATCAAGAGCACCTGCTTCTATTACTTCAACATCAGGCCCAAGCAAAGGCAACATTTCAGGTATTAGATCAGACCTCGGTGACTGACCAATAGTCAATGCGCCCAGCACTGTTTTCCTTCTGCCCATAATCTTGACACCTCTTTGTAACCAAGAATCATTAACCAAAAATCATTCTGCCATATCTGTCTCAATACCAGATCTAACAGTTTTTGCCCAACGTCTGAAGATGATTCATGGGGCCGTATAACTGCACCATAGTATTGAAATCCTTCTCGTCGAAGAACCTACATTTACCTGCACCGAAACTCTTCGCCACCTCCACCGCAAAACGAACTACTTGCTCAATGTCAACAACGTGACTAGCTCCTGTGGCGCAGCCAGGAACTGCAGTTTCAGTAGTAATAGCTATTCCTACACAAGGAGCGCAAGTGGCTGTAGCAGGTTGAAGAATGCTATTCACATGGTACACCCCATTACCATATGGAGTTATGTCCTGCATGGTTATGGGGAAAGTTGCTGGTAATCTCCCAGTCACAATGCTCATAATTTCTAACAAATCCTCAGATACGCGTAAGATATACCCTTCCTTGACCGTAGGAGAAATTGCAAAACCTTTATGGTTGATGATCCTATTTCCCTTGGTAGTATCTATAGACAAAACTGCGTCCATTTCAGGATCTACTTCGTACTTATTCATAATATCCATATCCACCGGCGAACCCATAAACGGCACTGGGTCATGTGGCTGAGTTGGAGCATCTGGGCACACATGAGTGGTCACAATGACGTCTCCAGGTAATACATCCCCACATTTTTTCATACGAGCCAGTTTAATACCTATAGCCAACGCAGAAACAGCCCCATCCCCATCAGAGACCAAACCGATCATTTCAGGCCGAGCCCCAATTCCGCCTAACCTACCTATGATCCCCAAAGTGGGTTGTCCTTCGCCTTTAGTCTTACCATGAGATCCAGGAATAACCATTTTGACAAAATCGGTGCTTCCCTTCCCACCCCTTACAGCAGTAGTCTCTACGTGATCCAATCCCAAATCCTTCAAGAACTTAACTACCTGCTCACCGTCGACTACACCGCTGTCCAACAACTCTATTGCATCAAGAGTAGCTCTGAAACTCATTAGTATATCCCCCCATTAGATTACTGCTTTTTCAAGAAAAGTTATCCTACCCGAATTTGAAAGATCTGGATTCGCCTCTATTTCCACGCGAATGCCCAAGGGAAGTACTGCATTGTACTTTCCATGCCCTGCGGGCACATTAGCCAAACAAGGCTTTCCTGTATGGCCAAAATATTGCTGCAACACGTCAGAAGATGAAAAAGACGGAATATGGGAATCTGGATCCCCTTCACAATCAGTAAAATCTCCAATGCAAAATCCTTCAGCATCCTCAAGTTTGCCAGCAAGTCTAAGTTGACATAACATTCTATCTATTCGGTAAGGTTTCTCCCCTACCTCTTCTAAGAAAAGAATACAGCCCCTGGTGTCAACTTCCCATGGCGTCCCAATAGTTGACGCGATCAACGACAGGTTCCCACCTATCAGCCTCCCTGAAGCCCTACCTTCTTCAATAATGGAAAAACTTCTAGGTTTCGAGCCTGCATCATCTGGGCTTTCTGGCAAAGGCAGATCACCTGGAGGCCATATACCCATCAACGTGTCTTTGACACATTGAAAAGAGTACGCCTCCATCTCAGGAGACCATACTTCAGCTACCGGTCCGTGAAATGTGACCAAACGCGCCTCTTTCCAAAGAGCCAGGTGAAGTGCGGTTATATCAGAATATCCCATCAAGACCTTAGGAGTCTTTCTTATGGACTCGAAATCCAAAAGAGGAAGTATGCGCATGGCACCATAGCCACCCCGTGCTGCAATAACTCCTTTTACTTCGGGATCTTCCCAAGCGCGCATAAAATCTAGAGCCCTTTCCCTATCCTTGCCAGCCAAGTAACCCCACTGCTGTAAAACCGAATCCCCAAGTTTAACCCTCAGCCCGATCTTTTCAAAAAGGTGCACTCCCCGCTTTAGAGAATCCCCACGAACGGGACCAGACGGCGCTACAATCGCAATCGTATCCCCTTTCTTCAAGGCTTTAGGCTTAAAGACATCCACACCCATATTCATGCCCCCTGTACCACTTTAATTCAGTATACACCTACGTCCATGGGCACCATGCCCAAAAACTAGCATAATATGCACACTCCCTTGGTGCAGGTTGCATTGAATTGTCAAAAGTGCAATCATATCTTAGGTAGACATTTTTTACCCTTTGAGCAATCTGAGTCATAAAATTTGAGTTGTTTGAAAAGGAGGTAATCAAGATGGCAGTTTACGATAAGGTATATGAACTTGCCAGAGAGTTGAAGGACAGCCCTGAATACAAAGAATATCAGGACGCAAAGCAAGCCATTGAACAAAGCGAATCCGCCCTCCAAATTCTCAAGGACTACTGGCAGCTGCAATTATCAATACAAACAGCCTTTCTCACAGGAAGGGAACCTGATGAGAAAACCCAAGAAAACTTCCAAAAGACACAAGAAATCATAAACATGCATGGACCAATACAAAGATTCATACACGCCGAAAGGCAGATTTTAACCATGCTCACTGATATTCAAAGGATCTTAACTGAATCCTTAGACTTATTGGATTACACTTAGCAAACTAAGGAAACCTGATAATCACATCGCTTAATGCTCGGCCTGGCCTGTAAAATTGAATTTGCCCAACCGAAGGGCGGGCGCTACCACGCTGTATGAAGTCCCAATGAGTTTCTGTTCCCGTCCTACACCTTCTGTACTTCGGAGAGCATTTAAAATACTTTCAGTAAAGCGCAAGTTTTTGAGGGCGCTTACTACTTGACCATCTTCTATCAAGAAAGTGCCATCTCGAGTCATTCCAGTTATTATTGTCTTTTGGGTATGTACCGATCTTACATAATGAAATCTAGTAACGAGTATTCCCCTTTTCACGCCAGACATAAGTTCCTCTTGCGAAACCGAATCTTCTGGCAAAGCGTAGAGGAACAAATTAGACGCCATCCCCCTCGGATAATGACCAGTCGACTCCTTTTTGCCTTCCTTGAACGCGGCAAACGAATCATACAACAAGTTCTTAGCGACGCCCTGTTCAACCAAGGCTACTCTAGACTTGGGTTGCCCTTCGCCATCAAAGGGAAAGGGTGCTCCTCTAGGATCTAACCCATCGTCACATATGTTGATGAGCGGAGAAACTATCTCAGTGCCCAATTTTCCACACAAAAACGACCGTCCTTCTTGGTATGAAACGGCGGAAAAACCCATACTTGACAGGAAAGAAACCATCTCAGCTACAGCGTAGGGCTCCAGAAATACCGCATATTCCCCTGGTTCGATAGCAATCTGATTTTTATTCACCAAACAACGACGTACAGCTTCCTCTGCAACTTGAGCTGCGTCGATATTTGCGATATCCCTTGAAGATGCCTGGGCATACCCAGAGCCTTCATCAGACATAATTACACACGTTAACTCAGCAGATGTAGACTTTCCGTAAGCCCTCACCCCTAGTGAGTTCCCAACGGCAATTTCATTAACCCCAGTAGAATGAGCTCCCGCAGCCTGAAATCCCGCTTTATTTGCCTCGGCAATCACTTCCATCACATTGTCAGCTCGATCATAAGGGGTTGCGGCAGCCGTAGACTCAAAATAGCATTGGGCTTCAGGTATGGGACGCGGACCAGGAAGGGAAACAAACTCGGGATTTTCAGGTGAGAGTTCAGCTAACTCTAACGCCCGCTCTACAGTTTTTGCTATAGACTCCTTGTCCAGCCTGTTTGTACTAACAGATCCCATCTTTTTGCCCACATAAGCTTTCACCGACAACCTGGCGTTAATTTCGTCCACGTTCTGATGTATAACTGAATTTGCATATCGGGTAAGACTGCTCTGAAACCCCGTCAACCTCACCTCGGTTTGGTCAGCACGAGATAATTTCAAGACTTCCTCCACAATCTCCAAACTTCTTTCCCGTCCGAAACAAGAGTCGTCCCTTCGACAGTCATTTTTCTTTACCATCTTCCCACACCTACCCTCACATTTCTGAATCTAGCCGGAGCCGCTCCGTGCCCTACTCTAATTGCCTGACCAGGCTCGCCCTTGCCGCAATTTGGAATTCCCCAAACCTTCCATTCATCTTTCGAAGCTATGGCATCGCAAGAATTCCAAAACTCAGGCGTATTCCCTGTGTAGGTCGGGTTTTTCACCATGCCTTTGACGCAACCATTTTCAATTTCCCAACCTATTTCCGTTCCAAACTGAAAGTTATAACGTCTGTCGTCTATAGAGTAGCTTCTGTTAAGGTCCATGTAAATCCCATGATCTGTATCTCTTATTATCTCGTCTAGCGTGTAATCCCCAGGTTCAAGATTTACATTGGTCATGCGAATAAGCGGGATACGATTCCAATTGACCGCCCTATTAGCTCCATTGGAAACTTCTCCTATCTCCCCTGCAGTTTCCCTCGAGGAAAGATAGTTATGAAATATTCCTTCCTTGACAACGTCGAATTTTTGAGCAGGTACTCCGTCATCGTCGTAGCCAAATGAACCGTTACCGCCTGGGATAGTAGCATCTGCGACTATATTGACTACAGGTGAGCCGTATCTAAAAGTCCCTTTCTTTTCAAGAGTAAGGAACGACGTACCTACATATCCAGCTTCCATGCCCAGAACACGATCTAGTTCGATGGCATGGCCACAAGACTCATGGATCTGAAGCGCCAATTGCGAGCCTTCAAGGATTATATCCATGGCACCACTTGGGCATTGGGGGGCCTTCAGTAATTCACACGCTTCTTGAGCCACTCTTGGTGCTTCACCTATAAAGTCCAGATCCTCTATGTGCTCCCATCCCTTCAAAGCAAAGTCCCCGCCAAATTGTGCAGGATAGGAACGCCCTTGGACTTCATCTACACCTCTTGCAATTGCACCTATGCTTCCTCCGCTTTGTACCATTTCCTGCCTTATGCAAGATCCCTCTGTTGACAAGAAGTCTTTGGTCTCCTTAAAAAACACCAAAGAGCCGTAGGTAAGATCTACAGGTGCTGCTTTTTTCATCAGCCGCTCGCAATCGAGTAGGTACTCTATCTTATCCTCGATCTTCATCTCAAAAGGATCCTTCTTCGGCACAGCGGACCACGATCCTTCTACAGGATCCAAAGGAGACAAAGCGATAGGTTTTTTGATGCTCTGCCTAGATGCTTTGGCAATACGAACTGCTTCCTCCGTCGTTTCTTGTACGTCTTTGGCAGACATCATTTTACCTGCAATAGCCGAATCGCTGCGAGAAGCAAAGCCCCACGCACCATCAAATAGAACCCGTACACCATATCCTGAATCAGAATTTATACCAAGAGAGTCAACGTGCCCGTTCCTCGTAGAAATTCTCTCGGTTTGAGATGATACATATCTTATATCGGCGTACTCAGCTCCTAGTTCCCTTGCCTTATCTAAGGCAATCTTCAAAATACTATCCATTACCGTTACACCTCCAGCTTCCATCTCACAACCATGGCAATATACATCTCTTCCCTATTTCTTCCCTATCTCTTCACATAAATCCTCCATCAAATGTAAACGGTTCTCACCTTTCTTCGCCAACCGAAAGAATTGCGAGAACCGTCTAAGTATCTATTTCAGATCAAGTTTAGATCTCTAAGAACCTCTTCTATCTCAGCAAATGTTCGATACCCGCCTAAGGTTTCTAGAACATCCCCATGGGAATTAAAAAGCACCAACGTGGGTACTCCTACTATTTGGTACTTTTCCGCTTCTCCAGGATAAAGTTGAGCATCTATCTTCGCAACTATCAATTCTCCACCGTAATTTTCTACGATCATGGTCAGTTCAGATTCGATTCTCCTACAGTAAGGAGAGTCTTTCGTATAGAACTCAACAATTAGTGGCTTCCCCCTAGACTGATACACGGCTAAAGTATCTGGAGTTAAGTCCTTAACTGAAATATTCGTCTCATCTAACGCATCAGACTGAATCTTTCTGAAATAAAGAGACCCTGCCAAAAGCAAAACCACTACGATCACGATTATAAGCCAAGTGTGTTTACGAACCCGTGCCTTACGGCGCCTTTTGCTCATCTCCGATCATCCTCTCCGCCAACATCCACAATCATCGTAACCGCACAACCCCATTCCACGCAAGCATGGGGACGGTTCTGGTGCTTCTTTCCCCCGATGAAAGAAGCACCAGAACCGTCCCTACAAAAATGGTCGGGGCGACTGGATTTGAACCAGCGACCTCATGGTCCCGAACCATGCGCGCTGCCAAACTGCGCTACGCCCCGACATTTGAAATTATATCATTTACCCCTACAAAATGCATCGAACCCCATCTTCTGCAGAACAAACGTAAAACTCTGCCCTCAGTCCCGTCTTTGCATAGTATATCTTACCGACTTCAGACTTAAATTCCTCCAAACCTTCCTGTCTCACCAGTGATATTGCGCATCCACCGAATCCCGCTCCAGTCATCCTTGCCCCTGCACACGAATGCATTGAATTTGCCGCATCAACCAAAACATCCAACTCAAAACATGAAACTTCGTAATCATATCTTAACGAGTTGTGGGACTCGACCAACAGGTTCCCAAAGCCCAGAACATCACCTTCTGAAAGAAATAATCTGGCTTTACTAGTTCGTGCGTCCTCAGTAATAACGTGCCTAGCCCTTTTTGCCAGCACTGAATTTTCAATTGTTCCAAAACTCTTTACAACCTGGTCCAAACTAGCTTGTGCAAGGTTATCTAAATGGGCCTCACGATTCTTTTCTCTAATCATCTTAAGAGCAAGTTGGCATTCTTTGCGTCTCTCGTTGTAACGAGACTCATACAAACTACGTTTTCTGTTTGTGTTCATAACCACTAACTCGAATCCAGCGAGATTCAAGGGGACGTAGGAATGAGCCAAGGAAGAACAGTTCAAATAGAGCGCATGGTCTTTTTTACCCATTGCTACAGCAAACTGGTCCATAATACCGCAGTCTACACCCACAAAACAGTTTTCCGCCCGTTGGCACAACTGGGCCATCCACAGCCTATCAACTTGGTCGTCAAACACGGGAAACATCAATAAATAGGCAGTAAGTACTTCCAGGGCAGCGGAAGAAGACAACCCAGCTCCTACTGGAAGATCACCCCAAAACAGCACTTCACACCCTCTAATATCTGCATACCATTGATTTGATTGGGTCTCCAAATAACTGCAAAAGGGCTGTTCCCCTTCATTCTGAAAATGAGATGGTGAGCCACCTTTCCGTATCTCCTCTATAACTCCCGCCGGATAATTACCCCACCCGCGTTCTGCTAGGTAGGAAGAAGGTCTATCTAGGTCCAAGTAAACCAAACCTGGCTCATTAAGCGAAGCTAGTCGCACACTTCGTTTGTCCAACCTGTCGAAGTATCTAACTGCCGCGTAAATCCCTCTGGAAATAGCCACAGGCATGACATTGCCACCATTGTAATCAGTGTGCTCACCAATTAAATTGACCCTGCCAGGCGCAAAAAATATCTTAATGTCACCTGGCCCTGGCCCGTAAACCTCTGCAAATTTCGTCTGCAATTCCAAAGAATCTATAGGTGAATTCGAGTCTGGATCGCCCACGTTATGACTTTTACCTCCTAGCATTCTCTTCTTTGCCTAGCCAAATCGTCCCGATGTCCTCAAACAGATCATATCAATCTTCCATATCCAAAACCGCTCGTTTCGTCTATCTTCAACATTCTATGCCTAAGGATTCCCTTTCTACATTTCTCATAATTCACTCACGCATTTGACACAAACCCATATCAACAATATTATTAGTGAAAACCTGGATGAAATCAAAAGAGGTGTTTTCACGATGACCCGATACCTTGTAACAAGCGCGTTGCCTTATATAAACGGCATGAAGCATCTTGGAAACCTAGTAGGCTCTATGCTGCCCGCTGATGTATACTCCCGCTTCTTACGCCTTGAAGGCGAAGAAGTAATCTATATATGCGCAACAGATGAGCACGGAACCCCAGCTGAAATTGCTGCACTGGAAGAGGGACTAGATGTGCGAACTTATTGCGACATACAGCACCAAAGGCAAAAAGACGTCTACATGCGTTTCGGGTTGTCTTTCGATTATTTTGGACGTAGTTCCTCACCCCAGAATCATGAATTAACGCAGCATTTCTTTAGGATGCTAGACAAAAACGGCTTCATTGAAGAAAGAGAAATCCAACAGATATATTGCCTAGATGATGAAAGATACCTGCCAGATAGGTACGTAATAGGAACCTGCCCCCATTGTGGCTATGACATGGCTCGAGGCGATCAATGTGAGAATTGTGCAACCCTTCTTGACCCATCTGAACTTATCAACCCAAGATCTGCGGTCTCAAGTAGCCAAAACCTGGAGCTTCGTAAATCGCGCCACCTATTCCTTAAGTTGGACGCGTTAGCTTCCGAAGTTGAACGATGGGTTAAGTCTCACCAGGACTGGCCTCGTCTTACCAAGTCTATAGCATTGAAGTGGCTCAACGAGGGTCTGCAACCAAGATGCATAACTAGGGACCTTTCATGGGGCGTTCCTGTTCCTAAGGAAGGGTTTGAAGACAAGGTATTTTACGTATGGTTCGATGCCCCCATCGAGTACATAGGAGCTACAAAGGAATGGTCAGACGCAGATCCAGATGCATGTGATTGGAAATCATGGTGGTACGATGCTAAAGACGTATATCACGTACAGTTCATGGCAAAGGATAATTTGCCGTTCCACACCATTGTTTGGCCCGCAACTATCCTAGGGACGCGCGAACCTTGGACAATGGCCTCGTACATTAAAGGATTTAACTGGCTCACCTACTACGGAGGCAAGTTTTCAACTAGTCAAGGCCGAGGCGTGTTCATGGATCAAGCTCTTCAAATACTACCTCCAGATTATTGGCGGTATTTCCTAATGACTCAAGCGCCAGAGTCTGACGATTCGGACTTCACCTGGGAACTTTTTTCAGCCGTCGTGAACAAGGATCTAGCGGGTACCCTAGGAAACTTTGTGAATCGTACCTTGAAACTTGCAGAATCCCAGTTCGGCAACACTATCCCTGGAGGAGGTATATGGGGACCTCAAGAAGACGAACTCCTCGAAAATTGCAGGAATAGTATGACGGATTACAGAAGTGCCTTGCGAAAATTCGAGTTCAGAAAGGCTGTACTAGCCCTGAAACAACTATGGAGCCACGGAAACGTCTACATTGATGCGCGGGCTCCCTGGAATCTGGTCAAAACCCAACGTGATGAGGCAGCTCTGGTTGTAAGAACATGTATAAATCTGGTACGCACCTATGCTCTGGCTTCATCGCCTATCATTCCATTTACCTCAGAAATCTTGTTTGACTCATTGGGGATGGATGCACAAGAGAGGAAGGCTGATCTTGACCAGGCTCTAGATCTGAACGCCCTAAAAGCAGGTAGAGAATTTGAAGTCCCACCTATTTTATTTAGAAAAATAGAAGCAGACGAGGTAACCAAATTGCAGGAACAATTCGGCGGTGTTTCAGAGTAGCCTAATAAATATACGAGTAAGCGCACGAGAAACAACAAATCCGGAACGCCTGGAGAAGGTTGCCCATATCTACTGTTAGCAGACTGATAGTAGGATAACTTCCAAACGGAAAATGTCTCGTATAAAAGTACACTCTTATAAAAATAAGGTAAGTTTCTGCGTTTTTTTCCGCCAAAAGATTGAACATTGTCCCATTCCATACGATAATTCTTATAGAAAGTACTATCAACGAAATATGTAGTGTTACTCTTTCTAATTTCTTTAGATTATTTGCAGCACATGTTCTATCAAATGACCTATCGCCTATAGCAACACAGCATATCTTGGGAGAACCATGTCTCATACAAACGGATCTGTGCAATCAACAGCGAGCTTTAATAATTACAGCAACACGACAAATAGGAAAAGTTACACCTCTAGGTACCATATGAGAAGGGGTTTTAGCCTTGGGAAAAGATCCTCCTCACGAACCAGTTACAACAACTAACATAGACGAAAAGCGCGCCCAGGAAAATCTGGATACTAAACCCAGATATAGCTTGATCAGGACTCGTTTGAAAGGCCGTGAGGTCTTGCCACTTGCCATATATTTCCTTATAGGTGCCGCTGTTGGTATACCTCTATTCGTAAAAGCACTAACCACAGAACCGATGCCAGATCCCCTAACTGTTACTATATTTGCAGTACTTGGCCTTATTTCATATCACCTTCCTGTAATCATGCCATCAGATATCCACATCACACCAGGCAGCCCTATCATGATGGGGGCGCTTTTCGCATACGGCTTACCCACTGGATTGATCACAATCGTTCCTTCCTTTTTCTTACATTTCTTTACGTGGAAACATGGACTTTTGAATTGCCTGTTCAATGCAGGACAATTTACATTATCTCTGTATGCAGCTAGAGCCGTTGGACTGCTTACAGGTTGGACACCTGGAGTCCTTCCAAAAGAGATTCATCTCCTCCCTATAATCCTTATGATCAGTGCATTTGACATCGCAAATATATTTCTAGTAGCTATAGCCAGGTCAATTAACACTAAGGAACCATTTCAAAAGGTTTTTGTTGAAATGTTCTACCAAGAAAGGAGATCTTCTTTTGCGTTTGAAACTTTTCTCTCGGTAGTATCTATGATTATTACACCTTATCTTGGATATACTGCAGGAATAATAATGTTGTTGGGCGTGATGACCTTAAGGCTCCAGAACATATTTGAAAGAGAGCTCGTGACAAAAACGTATGAAGCACAAACTGACCAGCTCACCGGAGTCTACAACCTTCGATATCTGGAAAAGTGGTTGGAAAATGAATTCATGAATGTAGCGAAAAACCGTAAAAACTGTGCCTTTATTTTCGCCGACGTAGATGGCTTGAAAATAATCAACGATACGTACGGCCATCAAGCAGGAGACCAATTGCTTATACACATCGCCCAGATTATTAAATCTACCACTAGGAGCAAGGATTGCGTAACTCGTTATGGCGGAGACGAATTTGTGATCCCTTGCCCCGACACCAATACTGTACAGGCCCTGTCCGTAGCTAACCGCATTCTCGATTCTATCAAAAGCACTCCTTTCTTCTATGACGGACAGGAGATCGGATTTGGGCTCAGCCTAGGGATAGCAACTTGGCCCGAAAATGGCGAAACTGCGTTCGATGTAATTCGCGCAGCAGATAAGGCCATGTATCTAGCGAAAAAACACGGAGGTAACCAGATACGCACTGCCGGAGATCTCTAGATTGCACCCGTCTTATGTATGTAAATTGTTCGTATAGGGTATTAAATATTACTTGCACATATACGATAGAGGCAATAAAGGAAAGATTTTGCTGGTTTGCGCGTTCAGTCCCTTTAATTGAACCAGCGTCCAAGAAGGGGTAGGCAGTTGGAGAACAAGTGGAGCAAAGTTAGTTCAGTATTCAAGCCGGACAATGGGTCGGGACAAGGAACCAAAAACACATTTCGGCTAATACGAACGCGCCTAGAAGGGCGCGAAGTATGGCCTTTTGCCATTTCTCTGGCGCTTTGCGCGGCAATCGGCATCCCACTGGGCGTTATGCATATCCTTACAGGACCAATTCCCAATCCTACCGCCACTTTAATCTTTGCCATCCTTGGCCTTATCTCGTTCCATATAGAAGTGGTCATGCCTTCGGGGGTTCGCATTAGCCCGGGCAACCCCATCGTGTTGGGGGCTCTTTTTCGCTACGGTTTGCCTACTGCCCTAATCACAATTATGCCTTCTTTCTTACTCCATTTCTTTACGCGCAAACACGGCCTTTTGAACTGTCTGTTCAACGCGGGTCAGTTTGCTTTATGCCTGATAGCGGCTGACTTTGTCGGGGCCAAAACAGGATGGCAAGTAGGAGTCCCTGCAAACCCATATGATATTATCCCCATAATTACAATGATTCTTATCCACGACACTATAAATATTCTTCTGGTAGCCGTACCTATATCGATCGATAACAAGAAACCTTTTAGTAAAACGTTTGTAGACATGTTCTACTATGAGAGAAGATCTTCTTTTGGATTGGAAATGTTCCTATGCGTCGTGTCAATGCTTATCTCATCTTACCTAGATTATTTGGCACCAATAATCATGCTAGTAGGAGTAATGTCCCTTAGGCTTCAAACCATATTTGAGAAAGAGTTGGTAGTAAGAACAAAAGAAGCCCAAACCGACCAACTCACAGGACTTTACAACCTCCGCCACCTAGAAACTTGGCTGGAAACAGACTTTGAGTCAATAGCGAAAAAAAGAAAGCCGTGCTCATTTATTTTCGCAGACATTGACGGTTTGAAAACCATAAACGATACCTACGGGCATTTAGTAGGAGACCTCTTGCTGATACATGTAGCCCAGATCCTCAAAGAAAACACCCGAGGTTCAGATTCGGTTGTCCGATACGGGGGCGACGAGTTCGTAATCTCTTGCCCAGCTACAGATATCTACGAAGCACTAGCCGTAGCCCATCGAATCCTAGAATCCCTAAGAAATAATCCTTTCATCTATGAGGGCGAACAGATAAAATTCGGCATGAGCCTAGGAGTAGCTACGTGGCCTGCCCATGGCGATACAGGTTTTGATGTTATAAGAACAGCAGATAAAGCCATGTATTTGGCCAAAAAACAAGGCGGTAATCTTGTGCGCACTGCTACGCAACTGTGATAAGTATAAAACTTTCATCATAAGCAACCTAATAAGCAACCTGCGGCAGCACCGCAGACTCGCCTATTCCAACGAATGCCGTCTTACCCCATCTAATTCACGTGGCAATTTGCACAACAACTAGATCTTCCAAAGGAAACTCCAGATACCTGTTTCCCTTTGGATCGAAACACAGCAAAGAGTCTTCTTCAACTTTTCCGGTGCACGCTGCCACAACAGTCTTATTTCGGGAAACCTCCCTAAGCACTTGTATGGCATCAAGTTCAAGATAGGGCTCAAAAAGGGCTTCTATATCATCGAGGAGAACCGCCTCTAAAAAAGTCCCATCTTCCATGCGAAGATCGGCAAGCATATCTTTGAAAACCTCTCCGGCTTTAAGAGGCCTGTCTTCAGAATCAATATTCAACAACCTTCGACTTAGTTCCAGCGTTACGTTAACCCTAGGTGCTCCAGTAAGCCTTTCGACCTCTTTGAGCACCCTGGTCTTACCACTACCTCGAGGACCAATCAACATAATCAATCTACAATCTTTTTCCTTTACATCGTTCATCTTCTCAATTACTGCGTCAACAACTTGAACGCTCAATTTATCCACCCCCTTATTGATGAAGCATTGCCAGTTTCTATACGCCTTTTCACACTCAGGTACTAAACCTGCGCATTCCATAGGAGGATCTTACCCTAACGTAACGTTCTGTACATTAGGCAGTTTTTCCTTCCAAATACGTCAAACGAATCTAGATCAAACTGCTACACTAGTACACAGAAAATGAACAAGGAAATTCTATGGGCAGCATCGAATTTAGCATATGCGTGAATCTGATATGCCAGTGCTTTTGCTAACGTTTTACGAAAGAAGGATGAGCTACATGCCAATAAATATCGTAGTGACAGATAACTATGGGGAAATGAGTAAGTTCGCAGCTTCAAAAGTGGCTCACCTCGTCGATAAAAAGACCAAGGCAGTTTTGGGACTTCCAACAGGCAGTACCCCCTTGGGAATGTACCAAGAATTGATCAAAATGCACAAGCAAGGCCTCATCTCTTTTCGAGACGTCATCACTTTCAACCTTGACGAGTATGTGGGTATAAATCCAGATAATCAAAACAGTTACCATCGTTACATGTACGAGAACTTCTTCAACCATATAGATATAGACCCCGATAACATCCACATTCTAGACGGTAATGCACCTGATCTTGAACAAGAATGCAGAGACTACGAAGAAAAAATAACGCGCTCAGGAGGTATTGACTTAGTAATACTAGGCTTAGGACGAAATGGTCACATAGCTTTTAACGAACCAGGTCCATTTTTCTCTCCAGTAACTCACAAGGTAAGTCTGGAACAAAGTACTATAGAAGCAAATGCCAGGTTCTTCCAATCTATCTCTCAGGTACCTAAATACGCCCTAACCATGGGTATCGGAACCATAATGCGTTCTCGTAGCATAATGCTACTGGCAAGCGGAGATGAAAAGAAGAGAGCGGTTAAAGAATCTGTAGAAGGTCCGGTAACTCCGCATGTACCTGCATCGGTCTTGCAGCTTCACCCAGAAGTCACGTTCGTCCTAGACAAAGACGCAGCTTCCCTTTTGGATAAATCAAGAATGAGATCTTGTCAAAAAGATAAAGTTTCTTTACTTTATGGAGGTAAGAATAAATGAAACTATTAGCGATCAATGGTAGTCCACGGCCCAACAGAAACACAGCAACCCTTATGAACCTAATAATTGATGAAGCCAAAATCCACAATTCTGATTTAGATGTAATGTGGTGCAACTTAAATGACATGACGTACGCTGGGTGCCAATCATGCCTTACGTGCAAAACTTCAGACGTGCCCGGGTGCGTCCGGAAAGACGCCCTGTCTTTCGTTTTGGACGTTATGGTAGCTTGCCAAGTGTGGATAATTGGCACTCCAATTTACATGGGACACGTAAGCGGCCAACTCAAACTTCTTCTTGATCGAATGTACGGCTTTACAGGTCCCAACAAGGAGAAGCGCATACCCCCTGGTAAAAAAGCTATAGTCGCTATAACTCAAGGCGCATCGGAAGAATCCCATGCTGACGTACCTGCGCAGCTTAAATCTTTCTTCACCCGCAGGGGCTTGGAGACTCAAGTAGTGAGAGCGTGCAACTTGCCAGCATCGGCACCATTTCCCCATTTCGACAAAAGTATCTTCGAAGAAGTCCAAAGAATCGGCAAATGGTTAATTGAGCCATGATAACAAAAAGAATAAGCAGTCCAATAGGGCCTTTAAGCATTACTTGCAGAAAAGGCCGTATCACACAGGTTGGATTTGCTCAACAGTCAAATGAATACACCTGCTTTATTCAGGCTGATGAAGGTTACTTGGACCAGGAACGATGCGTAATCGATTCAGCTGAGCGTGAGCTTAACCAGTACTTTTCTGGAGATCTCTACGCATTTAATGTGCCGTTTTCCCTTTCTGGAGGTGAGTTTCAGCAGAAAGTGTGGAACGAAATAATTAACATACCTTACGGACAAACAAGAACTTACAGCCAGATCGCAACCGCCATAGGCAATCCTAAAGCAGCGCGAGCTGTAGGCAATGCTTGTTCAGCCAATCCTGTAGCAATAATCGTACCTTGCCATAGAGTAGTATCCCGGAACGGCATAGGAGGCTACGGCGGAGGCCAACTCGCCAAAGAATATCTTTTGGCCTTAGAAGCAAAGGGTTCGCCTCCGCCTTCAAACAACTTGCTAATCGAAAAACCTATCTAGGGGAAATGCTCTACCTTCTGGAAATGGACACTTGTAGGGAGATTCTTTAGTTTCTTTTCTAAACTCCTCCCAGGCATTATCCAGCAGTTCAGGATTTCTGATCAGTTCCAAGCCGCATAAAGCCATGGTCTTCGCTGCAACTAGCATGCCCTTATGGCCAATAGAGCTGCCAGATGAAGCACAATTCTGCCAAGAATGGCCAGGAGTGCCAATAGGCGAGCAAGCTGCCGACATCTGCACGGTAGGCACTATCCAACTTACATCACCTATATCAGTCGAGCCTCCGCCTGATCTTCCTTTGCCTCTAGGCGGAACGAGGGTATCATTCAAGATTTGATCCTTCAATTCAGAAAGTTCTTCAAATTGAGGGCTTTTCTTCATTTCCTCAACTGCAGACTTATCGAAGGTCTCTGCCAATTTCCTGGCAAACTCCAAATCATGTTCGTCGAATTCTGGAGGCCCTACCTTTTGTAGACAATCCCACATAACATCTGCTAAAGCCTGATTTATAAGTACCTCGTAGCAACCAGTGAGAAAATCAATGGCGAAGGTAGTCCCTGTCATAAGGGCCGCACCTCGAGCTACATCTATCAGTCTTTCGTATATATGGTCTACCTGATCACGCCTGGGCGCCCTCACAAAATACCAAACTTCCGCAAAATCAGGCACTACGTTGGGTTGGCCTCCTCCTGAAGTAATAACATAGTGAATAGATGCTTCCTTTATAACATGTTCCCGTAGATAGTTAGCTCCTACATTCATAAGTTCAACTGCATCCAATGCGGAGCGACCGTTATGGGGGTCCCCAGCAGCATGGGCAGTCTTGCCAAAAAACTGAAATTTGGCAGAGTTTAAGGCAGTACCTTTCCCCAATCTCACTGAATTTAAAGCGCCCGGATGCCACGAAATAGCTACATTCAGATCGTCAAACAAACCCTCACGGGCCATATATACCTTTCCTGCTAAAAGTTCCTCGGCAGGACACCCATAATACCTTATGGTAGCAGATAGGCCGTCCTTCAAAAGAGCATCTCGGAGAGCCAATGCCGCTCCTAAAGATGCCGTGCCAAGCAGATTATGACCGCAACCGTGGCCGGGCCCGCCCTGCACTCTAGGTTTTCTTATTGGAATTGCTTCCTGTGACAGACCTGAAAGAGCGTCATACTCGCCCAAAAATCCAATAATCGGTTCCCCCGTTCCCCATTGTGCTACCATAGCCGTGGGAATGCCCCCTGCTTTTCTGGTAACGTCAAAACCTTTGCTCTCAAGATAATCTGCTTGTATTCCCATTGACTTAAACTCTTGGAAACCCAGTTCAGCATAATCCCATACCGCGTCTGCAACTTTTATAAGATCTTCTGCATTTTCATCTACAAAATCCACAATTCGTGACAACGCTGATCCCCCTTCCATGTTCACATCTATAATCTCAATCTCTTGCCCCGACTATTAGACATCATATACTTCGACACCGAAACTAATTTTCCTACACGATTCCCGATTCGAAACTTTCGTGGTCCTTACCCCACTGAACCCTGGAGTTCTTACAGTCATAGTAGGGGCCAGTTTCTCTAAGAAGATGTGTAAGGAATGTGAAGACTGCTATCTCCAACCAGTATTAGTTACCGTACCGTCTAATACTCTTTCCATCGTCGTACAATTTCGATATTGTGCTTATGCGTATCAAGATACGGTTGTAAAAGACCAGAGTCGCAAGTTTCCACATCTGAAGAAATGAAGGGAAGATTCATTAGCTCCTCAAGATACATTGCGTTTCTTTTCAGGATCTCCGGTCCCTGAGGTCTACCGTGGGAAGGAATAACCAAGTCGGTGCAACTGGCATAAAACTCCAAAAACTCAGTCCACTTGATCACCTCTGAGGGCTCGCCGACCATAGGTATAGGATCTTCCACCAGGTCGCCAGCTACCAATACCCTATAGTTAGGTATGTAGCATGCTATAGAGTCTTTTGTATGACCTCCTACGTGAATAATTTCCAAGGATGTACCATCCTTAAATCTGCTATTTGGTTCATCAAAATGAAGGACCATACCATCTCGAAAGGTTATATTAGGTAGCAAAACCTCTGCATTGCGCACCAATTCTGGATGAACTTCTCTAATACTTTCGATGTCGTCAGCGTTGTGCGTTTTCAGATATGACCTCGTTAGGTCATGTGACACAATATTAATATGTGGTGATCCGCCACCTGCATCCCAAAGAGCTCTCGTGCCTAAATAATGATCCCAGTCGCTGTGTGTGTAAACAACCCAAATATCTCTCACTTCGAGATCATTAATGAGCTGCACGAAAGGTTGTAAATAATGAGGTGCAGAAAAGGTATCGACGATAACTACATGATGAGAAAACTTAATTAAGGTGCTCGATACGCTTACACCATACCCTTCCAAAGGCCAGGTTAAGCAGTATAAATTTCTGCAAACCTCTTCTATTTTCCCCATAAGCGCCGACTCCAGTTTCAGTTGACCATCAAACGAGACTGGCTTTTCTACATACCGAACACGTTCCTCAAGGTAAGAGAATCTTCCCTACCTCTACCTAGGGAAATGATCGATGGTTCCACCCCTATGCTCTCAGATACAAACTTGACGTAATCTTGGACGTTTGGATGCAGTTGATCAAATGTACGGACGTTGGGATCTATTTCAGGCCATCCTGGAAACTCCTTGTATATAGGTTTGCATTTCGCTAGTTCCTTGAAACTTGCAGGAAATTCACGCACTATCTGCCCATCGCGCTCATATGCATAAGCTACCTTTACAACGTCTAATCCTGAAAGTATATCTAGCCTAGTAAAAGCAATTCCTGTAAAACCATTCAGAACTGCGGCGTAATTCAACATTACCAAATCTAACCAGCCAATTCTCCTAGGCCTGCCTGTAGTCACTCCATATTCGTGTCCTTTTTCCCGTATCCAATCGCCGGTCTCGTCAAGAAGTTCTGTGGGAAATGGGCCATCGCCTACCCGGGATGTATAAGCTTTTACAACACCTATTATTTCATCTATTTTCGTAGGCCCTACTCCTGCTCCAATGCAAGCCCCTCCTGCCACTGGATGACTCGATGTAACGTAGGGGTAAGTTCCGTGGTCTAGGTCTAATAACGTTCCCTGGGCGCCCTCAAATAGCAATTTCTTGTCCTCATCTATTGCATGGTTAATCAGAACAGCCGTATCTGTAATATACGGTGCCAGATATTCGCCTGCTTCCAAATAAGAGTCCAAAATAGGCTCTAGGGCCAGCGTGTCTTTACCGTAGATATATTTTAGCACCCTATTCTTATCGCTTAAATTGGCTTGCAGTCTCTCTTTGAACAGTGCAGGCTCTAGAAGATCCCCAACCCTAATACCAACTCTAGCCGCTTTATCCATGTATGCAGGTCCAACTCCTTTTAGGGTTGTACCAATCTTACTCTCGCCCATACTTTCTTCTTGAAGCGCATCTAGAATTTTATGATACGGCATAATCAAATGGGCCCTATCACTAATACGAAGGCCTCGCGTATCTCGCCCTCTTTTGTGCATAGCTTCTAGTTCGTCAACCAATATTAGTGGATCTACAACCACACCGTTTCCTATTATAGACAGTTTTTCTGGGTATAAGATGCCTGAAGGAAGCAAGTGAAGTTGAAATTCTTCTTCATTTACAACTACGGTGTGACCTGCATTAGGTCCACCTTGATACCTAACTACCACATCTGCTTCAAGAGCCAAGTAATCTGTTATCTTTCCTTTGCCTTCATCTCCCCACTGGCTCCCAACCACAACTACTACTGGCATATTTCCGGGTATATTACACCCGCTCCCTCCTTGTGAATGAGCGTTACTTACTTACTTTCTTGCTTATCTGATTCTATCGTTCTAATTGCCGATTCCAAAGCAATCCTAACGGCTGCACTACACCGCGTTTTCTTGCGGTTATCTTTCACGTCCTCCTCTGGGCCACCCTCCGAGTCGAGAGCAAATCCTAATATATCATGACATGTAAGAGCGCCCATTTCACTGGTAAATTCTTGCACAATCTGCTGCCCCAAATCCTTGCATCTGGCTTTGCTCTCTTCGTCACCTGGTTCGGTTCTTCCTATGTAAATGCCTAAACCGCAAATAGCCCCTGACACAGCTCCACACACAGAGCCTATGCCTACTAGCCCTCCTCCAAATCCCGTCATACACGAAACTGGCATATCAACCCCAAGATACCTGCAAACGCCATAGAAGGTCGATTCGGCACAATTAAAACCGTCTGCGCGCTTCCGATTAACTTCACAAACAATCTCAGATACTCGGTCTGTACTCAACTTTTTGACCCTCCCAAATAGCCATTCTAAACTATAACACGAAAGGTTTCACCTTTTTGTAAGAACCGCACCCTTTCGGGTCACCTGTAGATCGATACTTTCAAAACCGATATACTTTGATTAAGTAGAAGCGTTTTCACAAAATAGAGGTGGTAGCAACTATGACAACAGTATATTTAATAAGACATGGTCAAACTTTGGCTAACAGGGAAGGAATACTTCAAGGGCATCTTGATGCACCCCTCTCTGAATACGGCAAGAGACAGGCTGAACTGGTAGGAAAAGCGCTCTCAACTGCCAATATTGATGCCATTTATTCTAGCGACCTAGATCGCGCACGAAAAACTGCCGAGGCAATTGCAAAGTACCATGACCTTGAGCCAATCCTTGATCCCAGGCTTAGAGAAATACATTGCGGCAGTTTGCAGGGTAAAACCATGGAGGAGTCAAAGAGACTTTACCCTGAGTTTTTTGAATCATTAAAGGAAGACCCTTTGAATACTCCACGACCTGGCGGCGGAGAATCATATATCGACCTACACCAAAGATCTGTAGATGCATTTGAAGACATTCTAAAAAAACATCCTGAGTCTAATGTGGTTATAGTAACCCATGGTGGGGTTGTAAGATGTTTGTTGGCATACGCGCAAGGAATGCTCCCAGACCCTAGCTCACCTACCCCTGATAACGCATCCATCAGTGTTATCTCGTTTAAGGATGGTAAATTACAGGTAGAAAAAATCAATGATATTTCTCATCTTGCAGAACTATACGAAGAAATGTCCACGTCTTCCCAAGAAGATACCTACCGATGGTTAAACTAGCCTGTTACCATCTGCGGAAAAATCGCAAAACTATGAAAAAGAAGAGACCGGCTTCCAAACCGGTCTCTTCGCCTTTATAAACCTTGCCAACTACCAACCTAATTAGGAGTTCTTTCTCTCGTATACAAGTTCTCCTTCTATAAACACTTTCTCTGCAACCGTCAGGGTATTGAACGGATGCCCGTTCCAAATAACTAGGTCGGCATCTTTCCCGACTTCAAGGCTACCAACTCTGTCATCGATGCCCAATATCTGTGCAGGAACTATAGTTATGGCCTCCATAGCCAAATCTTCTGGCATTCCTTCACGAACTGCAAGACCTGTATGACAAGCTAACCAACGGGTACCGGAAGTCGAGTCGCATTGGATGGCTACAGTAACACCGGCTTTGGCTAAAATACCTGGGTTAGCCAAAGACACATCCAATAGTTCCATCTTTGAACGGCTCATGAGCAAAGGTCCGACTGTAGCTCTTACCTTTCTAGCCCCTAAAATATCAGCAATTTTGTAACCCTCTGTGCAGTGTTCGATGATGTAATCTAGATTGAACTCTTCGGCGATACGTATAGCCGTCATTATGTCATCGGCCCTATGCGCATGGATTCTCGCTTTTATCTCTCGTCTTAGAACGCGTCCTAACGCCTCCATCTTAAGATCTCTTTCAGGAGGTGTAGAATTTTCTTCGGACTTTCCTTTTTCCTGAGCTTTCTCCATCTTATTCATGTAGTTCTGCGCTTTCACCAAAGCCTCGCGGAGTACAGCAGCATTTCCCATACGTGTGTTGGGCGCTCGCTTCTGGCCCTGCCCGTAAACACGCTTCGGGTTCTCACCCAACGCCATTTTCATGGCTTCTGTGCCTGGGATAACCATTTCATCTACTGTTCTGCCCCTTAGTTTCATGGCAAAGCCAGTTCCGCCGATGAGGTTCGCACTTCCTGGCCCTGTATAAACTGTAGTAACTCCCCCGGTCAGAACATCCTTGATTGCCGGGTCATTTGGGTTTAGAGCATCAATACCCCTAAGGTGAGGCGTAATAGGATCGGTCACCTCGTTGCCGTCCGAGTTTGCCCAGACAGAAGGTTCTCCAAATACTGCAAGGTGGCTATGGGAATCAATTAAGCCAGGCGTAACCATTTTCCCTTTAGCATCAATTACTTCTGCGCCTTCGGGAATGGGAATGTCTTTTCCCACAGCCTTGATCTTACCTTCTTCGATAAGAACTACACCTTCATCCAGGGTTCCGTTTGTGATCGTTAGTACTTTACCATTTACAATTGCTAGCATTAGACGTAATGCCCTCCTTTTTAGTTGCTTTGTTATTCCAACCCCTACCTGCCTGCTCGCGACTAATCAATCAAACAGTTAAACAACAGTTTGAACGTACCGTGAGTCTGGGCCCGGAAAAGGGGTCTGAAACCAAACAATACTACTTCACCGTCTCCACACTTAGCCGAAATCACGCAAGGTTTCTTCTTTATTATTTCTTCTCCTATAAGCCATCCGCTCTCGAGCAGATCTTTTCCTGGGTACTCTGCAATAACTGAGTATCTGTCCGACCCAAAGGTATCTCTGATTTCGAACGCCTGACCACCCCAAACCAAAGCCAGGGCCTCCTGAGGCATGCCGTATCCGATTTTGTTCGTAGTGTCTACCTTGACCCTCAGGGTTGAACCGTGACAATAGTAATCCTCAAAAGTAAGTCCCTCTAGTATATTTTTTACTCTGAGTTGGCACGTATCTATTGCAAACTTGCAGGACGAGTCGAACGCAACGAGGCGACCACCCTTTTCTACAAATTCTTTGACGGTTTTGGCACCTTCTTTCCCTATACCGCTACGGTACTCAGGGGGCATTGAGGGAATGGGATAGGGTGTCTTCCTATCGTCAATTAGATGGGGACCGAGTATCATTTCGGGCCTATCTGCAGGGAAAATGATCACATCAACCTTGTCCCTTAGGTTGCCTTCCTTGAAATCTGCATCCATTAGAGTCACGTAGGGAAAATCGAAATTCTCTAGGACCAATCTAGTCCATCCTTCATCAGCATTGCCTCCCCAATACCTCTGGTATATCCCCACTCTTAGAGGTTGAATTTCATGCCTGGCTAGGTCACCAATCCCAACCTTAACTGGATACATTGAAACGCCACGCTCATTAGAAAGGGTTTTTAACCTATCTGCAACTTTTTCCGTGTGCTCAACGTAAAACGCCCCAGAAGGCATGTTGGGACAATTGGGGTACTCTCCCTCCCGTACTGGTTCATCCAATCTCCATACTGGGATACCTTCTTGGAGCAGGCGTGAAACTACAGCAAAAGTATCGTTTAACCTAGGATCTAGTGCATAACCTTCAACATTATAATATATGCATCTCGTGGCTTCTTCACAGACGTAAGCTCTCCTATCTACGTCTGTAACCATCTCCAAATTTGCAGTTATTTCAGATTCTATAGGATCTACCGCCACGCCCATAAACTCACCTATAGTATCAGTAGCAGTATCATACATAATTGGCGATCCGTCAGGATTTCTTGTCCAATAGCTATCTGGATAAAAGGTCCTGCCCAAAAGATTTCTTATAACTCCCATTTTGGGTTGAGCCAGAGACACCACAAAAGAGCCTTCACCGTATATTTTCCCGTCTGCTACAAAGCCCTCTTTGCTACGCTTAACTTCTATTCCCTGCCCCAAAAGCACTTCCACAAGTTTTAGAGCCGTGAGGGGATCATGCTGCTCCGTAGAAATCACGTAGTTCTTAGGCGTACCATTTGCCCCTCTTTCAGTTTGCCGAACACCTTTCAAGTAGGCATTCCACAATATCTTCTCTCGGAACTCGGCACATATCTCTAACAACGACCACGCGGCTATTTTTTGCTGCTCAACTATATCCCGCAAACGCCACCACCCGCCTGGCCAAGGATTGGGGAAATTGGTCTGGGGTTCATACTCAGGCATGGTTTTGGGACAAGCTCCCTTTAATTGGTGAGGATGAATGTACATAGGTGTCGCCAGTTTGGCCGAAGCAGATTCAGTAAGCATCCCGGCAATATTGTGATGTGTAGCGATCCAGTGAAAACCAAAGTGGCCCCACCCTGGAAATTGCGCATCGTTGAGGATGCCTGTCTTGCCTGCCTCTTCCAAAGCGTACGCCATGTGAGCGCCGTACCACGCGTCCTCACGCCAAACCAACGGATCTGCATAGGGTCTTATTGCATTGCAGTATGGTGCAATATACAAGCGCGCCCCGGTACTACCCATGTGATGGTGATCTTGATATGCTTGGGGGTGCCATTCGCTGAACAAGATACTACCGACATACCTAGATTCAACCAGATTCATTGCAAAAGCATCTCTGTTGTTATCATGACCTGCGTACTTATGGTAAAGATAAGGAAGCATAGTACCTTCATACTCAGTACCAAGATAACGATTGTACCAATCTGTTACCATTATTTGTCCATCTGGGTTAAAACAAGGCACCATAAGAAAAATCACGTTATCCAATATGCTCTTTGTAACTTCGGAATCGTCAGATAAAAGATCGTAGGCTAGTTCGGGGGCCATTTGGGTCCCACCTATTTCAGTCGCGTGCAAACTCATGCTCTGACAAACCACAACCTTACCTTTATCTATCAAATCTTCAACAGTGTCCAAATCCAGGCCCCTGGGATCAGATATTTTGGCATTGATATCTTTGTAGTAGTCTAATTTAGCGAGGTTCCCAGGGGATGAGATAATTGTTAACAGAAAATCATTGCCTTCTGTGCTTTTACCCATGTTGATAACTTTTATCCGATCCGATTCCGCTTCAAGTTTGTAAAAGTAATCGACGATACTATCCCAACGGGCCATCTTCCGATCGCTGCCAAGGGTAAAACCGAAAAACTCTTCTGGCGAAGTCACCTTAGCAGTCTCGCGTTCCTCTTTTCCCATGCTTTACCTGGCTCCTTATTTGCAGAAAGTTTTGCATTAAGAATTACCAGGAATCAACTCCCTTCGCATTATATTTTTACGCCCAGCCCTTTGAACACTCTCGGCTCTACACTAAAAATTCGATACGAGAATCGAAATATCCTTTACATAGTACCTTTAAACATCCGAATTCGGAAAATAATACTTTTGAAATAACGGGTAGCGTAGCAATTTGCCTTCTTAGCGAATCAGATATATGATACTTTAGGAATGTATTTTGGCTTACGTAATAATTTTGAGCAACGTAGCACAGACTGTCTGGAACGAATAGATAGCAGTGGGCCTCTTGTTTTACAACATCAAAAAAAGGTGACCGATTTGAAGGAAGAAGAAATTGCAACTGAAGATCAAGAACAAGCATCTTTGCGTCAGAGAGCCAGAGATTTGCCTCGATACCTTGACCTAGAAAACCACACTATCGAACAAAACATATGGATTTTGGCGTTGCCTCTTATCGCTGAGAGACTGCTGCAATCGATTGTAGATGCTGCAGACATGGCCATGGTAGGAAGGGTTGGAGCGGCTTCCGTAGCTGCTGTCGGCCTTTCAAACCAGATCTCATTCATAGCTATGAGCTTTTACGATGCAATTCGTGTAGGCACTACCACTGTGGTAGCACGCCGTGTAGGTGCAGGGGAGTACGAGAAAGCCCAAGCAACCTTGAGACAGTCACTTATAGTCGCTATGGTCCTTGGGCTAATAGCATTTGTATTGATCTCTGGGTTTGCAGGTCCAAGTTTAAGACTATTAGGAGCCGAAACAGATGTAATCGAGCAGGGTGTACCATATTCCCATTGGAAAGGGATGTCTTTGCTTTTTGAATTCGTTACTATGACCTTCACTGCAGCCTTAAGAGGTTGTGGAAATACACGTTTGCCCATGTACGTTGGAATGCTTGTAAATATCACCAACCTGGTGGGGAATTACGCCTTGATCTCAGGACATTGGGGGTTCCCTGCCCTAGGTACAGAAGGGGCTGGAATCGCTACTGCCTTCGCTCGGCTACTCGGTATGGTTTTCATAATATTCCTGACAGTGCGACAGGACAGCCCAATTAGGCCGTTTTACCAAGGTTCATTTCGACCTGATAAAACTGTTCTGGGTCCAGTTTTGACCATAGGGTTACCTGCTTCAGGCGAAAGGCTCATATTGAGAGTGGCACAGTTATTCTATGTACGAGTTATCGCAGGTTTAGGCACTAACGCTTACGCCGCCCACCAAATAGCATTGAGAATAGAATCTATGTCGCTTGTTATAGGTTTTAGCTTTGGAGCTGCAACTACTACGTTAGTAGGTCAATACCTTGGCTTCGGCACACCTGAAAAAGCAGAGGAAGTAGTTTTTAGATGCCGTAGGTTGGCCGCCATCGCCATGGGCTGCGCTGGCGCCGTCTTATTCATCGTTGCACCTCATGTTGTTAGAATTTTCATACCTGATAACCCTGAGGTATTACAACTTGGCACCACCGTACTTAGAATTGTTGCAATTGCACAACCTATCATGGGCATGAACCACGTGTTCTCCGGAGGTCTAAGGGGAGCTGGTGACACAACATGGGTTATGTATATAACTGGAGGAAGCGCTTGGCTAGTTAGGCTTTCCCTTACATATCTCCTGGTAAACGTAGTTGGACTTCATTTGCCTGGCGCATGGTACGCAATGGTACTAGATTTGACCGTAAGATGCATATTATTCGGGCGGCGTTTCAGAAGCGAAAAATGGAAAGAAATCACGGTGTAACGGTTATGCCATCGCTCAACGGTATGAACTTGGTAACTGCCTACTCCAGCAAACGTACACCTGCTTCTAACATCTCCGAAATTGCTTTCTCCCTGTCACTGGGGTGAAGATTTACTGCACGAGTCCCGCTTTCTATTAGTATTACTTCATACCCATTTTTCACACCGTCTAGCGCCGTAGCTTTCACGCAGTAGTCTGTAGCCAACCCACCTATGTAGAGCCTGGATACAGACTTTTCCCTGAGCCAAGTATTGAGAGAATCTCCCCCTTCTCCGTCTAACGCCCCGTCAAAACCTGAGTAAGCTTCAATATGTGGTAGAAACCCTTTCTTGAAAATAGCACCGTCCTCTATCAAATCTTTATGCAGTTCAGCACCCCAGGTATGCTGGACACAATGAGGCGGCCAAATCCCCCCTTGATCTACAAATGACATATGGTTTATAGGATGCCAATCCTGAGTATATACTACTGGTAGATCCATCTGGCGAAACCTCTGGATCCACACGTTAAGTACGGGAATTACCGAATCGCCTTCCGCAACAGCTAGAGCTCCTCCCGGGCAAAAATCATTTTGCACATCAACTACGATTAAACAGTCTCCTTTGTGTATAAGAGACATATTTAACACCTCCTCTCCCTATTTGTACTCCTATTCTTCAGAGCCTTCCAACAAACCTCTCCGATTTCCGCGTTTCCTTGACACAATTACCATTTTAACATTATACTGTCTCGAGATAATGAAGCTATTTAACCTTTCGCGTACCGAAATGCTCAACTTTTGCGGAAATAAGTTTAGGCAGGTAGATGTAAATGCCCGAGTCTTTGCTTCTGGCCGAAGATAATCGAAGAACAACTGTGGGCCAAATAATCAGGTTGCTCCATTCCATAAGTGGTAAATTTGGTAAAGAGATAACCAGAGCTATGGAAGGAAGGGTGTCTGCTTCCCAATTCATCATGTTAATGATTTTGAAACAGACGGGTCCTGCCAAAGCATCTGAAATAGCAAAGAAAATGCAGCTCACACCAAGCGCAATCACGTTCATGTCGAAGGATTTGTTCGGAAAGAACTTGATCAAACGGAAAAGAGACGACGATGACAGGAGGGCGGTATACATTCACATTACTGAAGAAGGATCCCGAATTGTTGAGGAAATTGAAACCTCAATACGCCAATCATTAGAAGGGTTGCTAGTCAATTTAACAAACGCAGAGCTATCTAATATCGTACTTATTCTTGATAAGCTCGATAAAAACATACGTATGGCTTGATGTGTTGGGGAAACTATTTGTGTTCTCATTTCCTCAAATCGATAAAGCGCTTACCAACAAGAATGCTTAAGGGGGAATATTCATGAACCTTGCAAGAACCTCCATTAAACGACCAGTGGGCGTATTAATGGTAATGCTTATAGTGATACTTCTGGGAGCAGTTTCTCTTACAGAGTTAAACCTAGATCTATTACCCCAAATTACCCCGCCTGTTGCAGCAGTTATCACTACTTTCAGAGGAGCTTCTGCCAATGAAGTTTGTGAGCTCGTTACAGAGCGAATTGAGGCGGCGGTTGTCACTACGTCTGGTATAAAGGACCTTATGTCAATATCTCAAGAAGGAATCTCTATAGTCGTCCTTACTTTCGACTGGAACCAAGATATGGCTGAGGCACGTACGGATATTAATCAGAAAATCGAATTGGTTCCACTTCCTGAAGGCGCATCCAAGCCTACGGTCATGAAATTTGATCCAACCATGTTGCCAGTCATGGAGATTTCTATTACTCACACGAAAGAAACAGATCTGCCAGAATTGACCATGCTTAGCGAAAAGACTCTTAAACCGCGAATAGAAGGAATAGAAGGCGTCGCTTCTGTAGATATGCTCGGAGGACTAACCCAGCAAATTCAGGTGCAGCTGGACCCTGCAAAACTAAACGCGTTAGGACTAACTCAGGATGCGATAGCAGGAATAATTGCAGCATCCAACCTCAATTACCCTGTAGGCAAGGTGGATAAGGATGGGTTCCTCCTTGATGTAAGGCTAGAAGGGAAGTTTAAGTCTATAGAAGACGTAGAAGATCTTGTTGTAGGATATGCTCCTGCAACATTGCTCACTAGCGGAGTAGCTGGGTTACCAAACCCAGCACCTGCAGGCGCTCAGCTTCCCGGAGCTGTCCAGCAAGTTCCCATGGTTCCTGTAAAACTCAAGGATGTAGCTTTAGTCGAACAGGCTTTCACAGACATCACTTCCATCGCCAGAATTAACGGAAAATCAAGTGTACTTCTTTCCGTTAAAAAAGAGGGCAGCGCAAACACTGTGTCGGTTGCACGGGAAGTTCGAGACGAATTAGACAAACTGAAAGCAGAGATATCAGGCTTCGATGCCATAATCAGCTTCGATCAGGCAAAGTTCATTGAGGAAAGTATTAGGTCCGTGGCAAACAACTTGCTTTTAGGTGCAGTTCTTGCCATAATCGTGCTTATTCTCTTCCTGAAGGACTTCAGGACGACTATAGTAATTGCTATTAGTATACCGTTTTCAGTCATAGCTACTTTCATGCTAATGTACTTTGGTAGCCTCACTCTAAACATAATGACTCTGGGTGGACTCACCCTTGGAATAGGTATGCTCGTAGATAACTCCATTGTAGTGATTGAAAACATCTATAGGCATTTGGAACTGGGTATTGAACCTAAAGAAGCAGCGGCAAAAGGCGCAGGACAAGTTGCAACTGCAATTACCGCTTCGACTCTCACTACTTTGGTAGTGTTCCTTCCCATAGTTTTCGTAGGAGGGGTTAGCGGCATCATCTTTAAAGAATTAGCGCTAACCGTCACATTCTCACTACTCGCATCCCTTGTCGTCGCGTTGACTGTGGTCCCAATGTTAGCATCCGTGTGGTTTACAAACAAGAAGAAACATGGTGCTGCTGTAGCCCATGCTTCCACAGGTAACACTCAGCCTTCTTCCAACGGGGAAAATCAGCCCGGTAGGTATTATAAAATGGTTGAGTGGACACTTCACAATAGATTGCTCGTTATTGTGCTAGTCGTTGCGCTCGTGGCAGTTTCGGCGTACATGGGTTCTCAAATAGGAACCGAATTTATGCCTACGGCAGACGAAGGTGGCTTTTCCATCACAGTGACCATGCCTGAAGGTACACCCATTGAAAAAATGGATAAGCTTGTGCTTGAAATTGAAGACATTTTGGATAAGAACCCGGCCATCCAAATGTACACTGCGTCGATTAGTGCAGGAGCCGGCATAACCACATTACTGACTTCCGAAGGCGGTACAGTAGCTACCCTAACAGCCGTTGTAACCCAGGAAACTCTGGACAAAAAAGAGACCATCAAAGTAATGGAAGAAGTGGAGCGAGAGGTAGATAAAATAAGAGATAGCGCCAAAATCTCATTTACCCCCCAGTCTACTATAGCTTTAATGGCAGGCGGAATCTCTGGATCGGTCCAGCTATCAGTAACTGGACCAGACATCGCTGAGGTGTCTAGAATTAACGATGCGGTAGTAGAAAAAATAGAGCAGTTGGATGAAGTAAAAGAAGTAACTTCTACCCTTACTGAACGAAAACCCCAAATTCATGTCATCGTCAACAAAGAAAAAGCAATTGTGCACGGGCTTACCCCAGCTCAGATAGGAACAGCTTTGTCAAGGGCGGTATCGGGTCAAACAGTCTCGAGGCTTGAACAAGACGGTGAAACCTTTGATATTGTTGTGAGATACAAGAAGGATGCCCTGCAAACGGTCGAAGACTTGGAATCCTTACTTCTATCTGGTGCTAGAGGCCCCGTCCCTCTAAGTGAAATCGCTGAAGTCATAGATGGCGAAGGGCCAATAACTATTAATCGTCTTAATCAAAGAACCAGTGCAACGATCAGAGCAAAGTACGCAGATCTTACGCTAGGCGAGATAACCGCTAAGATTGCGGATACCATTTCCGATATAGATGTACCCGATGGCTATAGTATAGATATCGGTGGAATGTCTGAACTTATGGAGGAAGGCTTCGACGCGCTTAAATTGGCGCTTGTTCTCGCCATTATACTGGTATACATGGTTATGGCTGCGTCATTTGAATCTTTAGCAACTCCTTTTGTTATTCTGCTCACTATGCCTCTTGGGATCGTAGGCGTAGTTATAGCCCTTTACATCGCAGGCTACGCATTCGGAATAACAGCATTTATGGGGGCAATAGTCTTAGCAGGAATCATCGTAAACAACGGTATCGTAATGGTAGATTTCATCAACCAGGAACGTGCAGAAGGGATACCTCTAGGTGAAGCCATTTGCGGTGGAGCATCTAAGCGGCTTCGTGCAGTGCTCATGACCAGTCTTACAACAATTCTAGCGCTTATACCTATGGCCATAGGACTCGGTGAAGGCGGTGAGCTAGTGGCCCCCATGGCGCTTAGCATTATGGGCGGACTTGCTTCAGGAACGTTGTTTACCCTGTTTGTGGTCCCTGTGATCTATAGCATTTTCACAGGATATCGTCCACCTGTACGTGAAGAAGCTGAGGTAGAACAGGAGTAAATAGAATAGATTGAAAGAAAAATACAGGCTGAGTAACCAAAAAGTCACTCGGCCTGTATTCTCTTTCTACTTATCTATATGTTCATCCAGTTCCAGCGTTTGCTTTCTTCTATATCAAACCATATACCGCTTTTAGTTAGATAAGCCAGAACGTTTGCCAAAGAGGTTATGTGTTCATACTCTGTTTTGCGCAATGCGTCATAGTATTCTTTTTCATTTGGATCTGTAGCTTTTTTGAATAAGTCATCGTACAGTTTGTAGCTTTCCTTTTCAAATTCCAAGGCTGCTTTCAAAGCATCAATATAGGGTTCGCCATCTTCTTGCGCGGCAACTTCATCAATCCTGTCAAATATAGCCTTCATACGTTTTTCAATTGAAGGTAGTTCTTGTTCAGGGAATTGAAGTTCGCCTGTATCCTCTAAGTCTTCTAATAGAGCCCGGAAATCTTCGGCGTGTACTTTCTCATCGGCTGCTAGTTCTTGAAAGAGTCCCTTCACCAACGGATTTTTTGCCCTCTCCGCTTGTTGGGAATAAAGTTCATATCCCCTCTCCTCCAAGTTCACTGCCATAACCAATACTTCTCGTACCGTCACAAAATACACCCCCCAATAGATTGCTGATCCTGCACATGCGTACTTTTGGTCCATCGACTAAGTTAAGCGTATATCAAATCCGCGCCAATGCCAACTATAGAAAGAAACCATCAATGTCAAATTCCGACGCCTTCTTTACGTGAAGGCAGGAAAAAGCAAGGGGCATAGAATATATTGCTTATTATAAGGAGGGTAAAAGCATGAGCGACGTATCATTGCTAGAAGAGTTTCTCAGTGTGAAGTATCTGGGTAAATGGGATTGGAGTCCAGATGGTCAGTTTATCGCGTTTATATGGGACGATGGTGGCGTGAGGGATCTATGGGTGGTCGAACCGGGAGTATCCCTTCCTCAAAAAGTTACCTCTGCGGAAAAAGGAGTGTATGATATAGCGTGGCTGCCTGAAAGTACAAAACTGTTTTTCACAATGGACAACGCCATATATGAAATGTGCATCTCACCTATGAGCAAGCCTCGGTTAATTTTCAAATCTATGAAGGACATTGCAGGTATATCTTGTTCTCCCGATGCCAACACATTAGCCTTTGGGCTGGATGGAAATCTGTACCTATGCGATCTAACCGCAAGCAGCATTACGCAACTGGATATACCTGGCAGATTGAGCCAAACCAGCGAACTAGGAATTGTAGTCTGGTCGCCATCGGGCGCAAAATTTGCGTTCTCATTCAAAGATGCCGACACGTACCATCAGATAGGTGTAATGACACAAAATGGTACGTTGCTGTGGAAATCTAATTATCAAACATCACTGACGGACTTCTGCTGGTTCGATGAGGATAACTTGTACTTTGCAAACCGCCAAAATTACGGTAGATCTGCCGATCTAATGATGCTTAACATAGGCGCCGAAGACACAAGTCTTAGTACGATTATGCGACTAGAAGGTTCGGGTAAAGGTCCTCTGCTTTCAACAAAATGCGCGCCTTCGCCAGATCAAACAAAAGGCCTTTTGTTGCTGGAGGACACGGGTTTCGCCCACTACTACGTGTACGATCGGAGAAACGGCAATGTAAAGCAGGTAACCTTCGGAGAATCAGAAGATTACGGTCATGCCGGCGACTATGCAGTTTGGTGCCTAGATTCCTCAGGATTTGTATATTCTTCCAATAAACGAAGTAAAGGCGAAAGACAGATATACAAACATTCCCTAGATACCCGTGAAGAGCTGGAAATCATTGGGTTGCCTGGGACCAACTCTAAGCCTAAGTTTTCATCTACCGGTAAGATGGCATTTATGCACTGCGATGTTTACAGGAATATGGATTTGTGGGTTTGCGATGAGGACGGCCATAACCCTACACAGATTACATTTTCTATGCCAGAAACTCTAACACCAGAGCGACAGATTGCCCCCGAAGAAATCTCATTTGAAAGCGCCGGAGGTCTAACTATATACGGATACCTAATGAAGCCTGATAATATCCCCCAAGGTACTCGGATACCTGCTTTGGTATGGGTGCACGGTGGTCCAGTCAGGCAGATGCGACAAGGTTGGCATCCTCTGCCCAGCTACGCTTTATTTCACAGCTTAAATCAGTATTTTGTCCACAGGGGCTACGCAGTTTTGGCAGTAAACTTCCGGGGCGGAATAGGCTACGGACGAGATTTCCGAGAAGCCCTTTACCGTAAGATGGGAGTAGATGACGTAGCAGACGTAGTAAACGCAGGGCGATTCTTAAAATCTCTTCCTTACATCGACCCTGAACGCATTGCCGTGTGGGGACTAAGCTATGGAGGATATATGACTTTGCATAGCTTAACACAGTACCCTGGAGAATTTAAGGCAGGCATAAATATCGCAGGAATCTGGGACTTTGCCCAATATACCAGGTGGGCTGAAAAAAGATACGGAAAGGGGATGGGGTTTTTCGAATCTTTTCTGGATGGTAGACCTGAAGATTCACCTGATCTGTATGCTCAGGCGTCTCCGGTCACTTTTGCTGACAACCTGCAAGACCCGCTTATGAGCTTACATGGTACTCGAGATGGTAATGTAGATTTTGAGCAGTTAGACAGGATAGTCAAGGATTGCGTACGTCGTAGAAAACTTCACGAAGCAGTGTATTACCCTGACGAAGTACATGTTTTCTCTCACAAAACTACCTGGTTAGATGCTATTCCAAAAATTGAAGAATTTCTGGATAGATACGTTTGAGACGAAATCACGATTTTCCGCGAGTTTTTAAAGAGCATAAACGCGACATTCGGGAAACTTGTTAAAAATACGGTAGCAAACCAAAGCCTCTGCCCCGCTGCCTAGAGACATGGCTAGGGTACCGATAGGACCACCTAGGCCTGGAAACAGTCTAGCCATGATCATAGCCAAGACAGCGGTAGTGATTACATTTGCGCATTTAGCAACAGTAACCCAAGAGGTGTGCCGTTTCATGATCAGCATTCCACCGTAAAATTCAGCTAAACAAGCCATAAGCGGCATTAAAGATACGCATGCCAAGGTCTTTAGAATTTCGGGTAAAGTATCTGAAGGAGCACCGATCAGTGTTCCAAAAACCCAGTTTCCTAAAATAGGAAAGCTGCTTAAAAGCAAGCACGCCAAACCCGTGATCCCCAAAACCGTTGCAAAACGCTTGGCCTGCCTAAAAGATGCCTGACCCTTAACAAAAATTATTACCAAATGATATATGTTGTACGTGAGAGCGGTGAAAATAAACGAGTAGCTCAGCGCAACTTGAAATCCTGCCATGGCAATATCAGGGTTTGCTGTCCGTGACAACGCAGCCGAAATGATAGGTCTCCCCAAGTTCTGGACCATGGAAGCAAGAACCAGTGGTAGCGCAAACGTAACTATCTCCAAACGACCTACTAAAGGCTGGGTAGGATCATCTTCGTCTAAGGGTAACATACGCCTTTTAGACACAATCATGGCCAAAACCGCTTCTGTACATAAGCCCAACATAAGCACCGAAGCGCCTACCGGACCAGTAGGCCAAATCCCAGGAAGTACAGCCGCTGCCGCAAACATCATAAATACACGTACAACCATGTTTATAGCCATATAGTGGGTCTGTTTCTTTAGCACTATGGGAGTTTGAAATACAGAACGTAGCGCAGAAGATATAGGCCAAAGTATAAATACTTTCAGGGAATCAAGAGCCATGTGGTAGATTTCTTCTGAAACACCCAGAAGATTCACAAATACGTAATGAGACAATGGGGTCCATGTAACCAGGGACTGTAAGAGCACTAAAACTCCAAGTATTGTAAGGGTTACCTCTATAACTCTCCTAAAAGATCTCCGCCCAGTCGTGAAGGTAAGACATATACGCTGCATTGCGTAACATGGGGACTCAAATACCTGTCCTACGCTGTAAGCAACCGAATAAGCCGCCAAAGCAATAGTAGGGTACATGGTCCTTGCAATGGCGCCTGAAACCACCGAGTGAGTCACCATCATCAAAACAGATGTAGCCGCCAACGGTAGATAGAACCTAATAAGATCAGCTACAGGGTATTTTACGTGATTATCGTCAATGTCGCACACAGCAGTTTTCCTCTCTAAGATACCCTTTTTCCCAATCAACAATTTCCCGTATACCCGTATATCAGTCCATGAAACAAAGGCGCGCCTGGATTTTCCGTGTCAATCTATGGCGCGCCTCTTCGTAATCTCTGGTTCAACCTGTCCCCTAAAACTCGGTTACACCTGTAAAAGCAAAAGCGGGAACCCTGATAGCGGGAACAACTGAACGTCCTGCTCTTACCATATCTTTTGACAACATATCCATTGTACCGAAAACTCTAAGCGCGCTTTCAGTAAACCTCAAATTCTTAATAGGCTTGACTATTTCCCCATCTTCGATCAAGAAGGTGCCATCTCTAGTCATACCAGTAATAAGCATCTTCATGGGGTGCGCTAAGTTTGTATAATGGAACCGTGTAACAAGTATTCCGCGACGAGTATTCTTGATCATATCCTCCAAGGAATGCTCGCCTCCTGCCATAAACACGTTTGAAGGCATCGGTCCCCATCCGCCAAACGTGCCATGACCTGTAGATTTTCGTCCCTCTTTTCTCGCATTCTTAAAATCGTACACCAATTCTTTGGCGACACCGCGTTCAACCATGACTACTTTCTGCTTGGGTACTCCTTCTAAGTCAAACGGCATCGGAAACCCGCGCTCATCCAAACCATCATCCCACATGGTAAAGAGGTCGCTGAAAATCTTCTGCCCAAGTTTTCCCACCAAGAAGCTTCTTCCTTCTCGCACTGCCTGAGCAGAAAAGCCCATGGCCGCCAAATACATAAGCATGTCAGCCACTGCTAACGGTTCTAGTATAACTTCATATTCTCCAGGTTCAATTACCCCCGGGTTCTCTCCCATGGCGCACTTTTCGGCGGCTGTGCGTCCAAGATCTGCAGCTGAGATTTCATCCACATCGATTGCTCTAGACTCTGCATAGCCTGAGCTGGTATCGGAGCTTACTACAGTGCTAAGAGATGCTGATGTAGATGCATGATAGGCCCGCACACCACGAGAATTGGCAACACACAGTTCCCTGCCCCCAGTGGAAAAAGCTCCTGCAGCCTTGTACCCTCTCTCTTTCGCCTGTTCTATTATCTCCTTAACAGCGTTCGCTCTCTCCATAGCAGAAAAGTTATACGTTCGATCAGAGAAAGCAGGAACTTCCTTATATGGTTCAGGGTCGGGAATTCCTTCAAATTCTTCATTGGGCCTTTGCAATCGGGCTATTTCGGCAGCAGCCTGAACCACCTCTTTCAACGAATCATCATCTAGGGAATTTGTGGAAGCAGTCCCGATTTTCTTATCAAAAATAACTCTTACCGATATGGAGTGGTTCACTTCTGCCACGTTCTGATGGATATAGTTTTCCGTAAACCTAGTAAGACGCGAAGGCCCCCCTGTAATCAAAACTTCTGTTAAGTCGCCAGGAGATTCCTTTATCACCTTGTCCGCTATCTCAAGCATTCTTTCCTTGCCTAACAAGTGTTTCTGCTGGTCCTTTCCCCTTGTTGAATTCACTTCCATTCTCCGACACCTACCTTTACATTTCTAAATCTTGCCGGAGCAGCACCATGACCAACGTGGGCAACTTGACCGGGTTCTCCCTTACCACAATTGTTAAGGCCCCACAAGCGCCACTCGTCCTCATTTCCTACAGCATCACACGATCCCCAAAACTCGTAGGTGATACCAGTGTAATTCGGGTTTTTCAGCATCGCGCCTAGCGATCCGTCCTTTATCTCGTAGGCCACTTCTGTACCAAATTGGAAGTTCAAACGCCTATCGTCGATGGACCAGGACTTGTTCGTTTCCATGTAAATACCTTCATCTGTGTCCTCAATCATTTCATCAAGGGTCCAATCTCCAGGCTCCAAATTTATGTTAGTCATGCGTATAATAGGTATTCTGTTCCAGCCATCTGCCCTCATAGCTCCCGTTGAGCTCTGCCCAAGTTCGAAAGCTGTTTCCCTTGAGGATAGGTAATTCTTAAATATCCCTTCCTCTACTACATTGATCCTTTGCCCAGGAACGCCTTCGTCATCGTAGCCAAAAGATCCCAATCCGCCTGGAATTGTCGCATCGGCTACTATGTTTACCTTTTCCGAGCCATACCTAAATGTTCCTTGCTTTTCTGGGGTCAAGAAACTGGTACCTGCATAACTGGCTTCCTGACCGAACACTCTATCCAGTTCAATCGGATGCCCGCATGATTCGTGGATCTGCAGCGTCAGCTGTGAACTATCCAAGATAAGAGTGGTTTCCATGGCAGGGCACTGCTTAGCAGATAGCAATTCTACAGCTTCAGATCCTATCCTTTCCGCATGGTCCAAAAGGTTCATACCCAAAATCAGCTCGTAACCTGATGATGCACAATCTCCACCTGCAGAATTGGGATATGAACGTCGTTGCATTTCCCGACCATCTGTGGCTGTAGCTTCAATGCCCCCACCAGTCTCTGTCTTCACCTGCTCTATATAGCTGCCTTCAGTAGAGGCAAAAATCTTGTCCTCTTTCATGCACCATATATTACCTGATGCGATCCTTACCTGTTGATTCTTACGCATTAAACTGTCTGCTTCCAGCAACAGGGAAATCTTGTCCTCTGCCTTCACTTCAAAAGGATCTATCCTAAATTGAGACTCCCATTTGTCTACAACAGGTTCAACTGGAGCCAACTGTACATCTTTGTCCCTCTTTACAGAAGCAGAAGCTTTTGCTATAGATACAGCTTCCTCTGTTATCGAATTTATCTCCCCACTCTCCAAAAGAGAGCTGGACGCGAACCCCCACGCTCCGTCACACAATACCCTTACTCCAAAACCTCTGCTAACAGACGAACCCATGGAATCCACATTGCCATTCTTGGTTCTTACCGATTCTTGTTTTCTTGTAACTATCCTGATGTCAGCATACGTCGCCCCGAGAGTTCGAGCCTTCTCCAGGGCTATATCGGTAAACTCCTTCAATAACCTGCACCTCCCAACTATAGATCTCCTAAGGCTCCACGCGAGATAAGCCCGCTTGCTCAATAAACCATTCTATGATGACTGTCTCTAAGCGCTCTCCCTCCTCTCACTCCTGTAAGAGTTCCATTTTCCACTGCAATTTTGCCATTTACAATCACATAATTTATTCCTACAGGCAAACTTGCAGGGTTTTCTACTGTTGCTGTGTCACAAATTTCTTCAGGGTTGAATATTACAATATCTGCCCAGTAACCTCTTAAGATACGACCTCTGTCTAATATATTGCACCTTCGCGCTGGCATGTACGTCATCTTCATGATCGCTTGTTCCAAAGGGATCAATTTCTCTTCTCTTGCGTACTTTCCCAAAACTCGAGGGTAGGTCCCGTAATGTCTCGGATGTAAAGAACTGTATTTCTTAGCATCTTCAGCATCTTTTTCAGGGTTTCCAGACACAGCATCAGTTCCGATCATCACAAAGGGGCAGGCCAAGATGGTGCGAAGATCATTTTCGCTCATAATCCCCGCGATCTTAACTTTGAGATCGTTGTCTATTAGAAGCTTGACTACTGCCGCCGGTATGTCAAGGCCCATAGCATTAGCCGCTTCTCCAATGTCCATCCATTCATATTCCTTAGTCTTTTCGCAATGCACTATACCATACTGGTATAGCCTAGACGAAGTATATCCTGCGCTCTTCTTGAAGTGATCCCTGAGTTTTTCTACGAAATCTGGTTCTTTTAAGACTTCAAGCAGTTCAGGATCTTCCAGTTTACGGACGTCTCGAGGAAGCTCGTTCTTAAGCAACATAACCTGGGAATATGTGTAGGGGTACACATCTGCCATAATATCTATACCGGCATATCTTGCATCCTCAACTATTGATACAATTTCATCTGCTCTTCCCCAATTATCTTTTCCTACCACCTTTTGATGGGCAATTTGTCCACGAACTCCTGAACGCGCGCTAACATCAACTATTTCCAAAGTTGCCCAGTCCACATTGGTCCACTGATCCATAATATGGCTGGAGTGCAACCCGTCATACTGTGCAACCACTTCGCACAGGGCTACAATTTCTTTTATTGAAGAATAACAGCCGGGAACGTAGGCTCTACCGGTAGTTATCCCGAAGGCACCTTCTTCCATGCCCTGACTAACCATGTCTCTCATGAGAAACATTTCCTCTTCAGTTGGGTACCTAGTTTCGCGTCCAAGTATGTTGCTTCTTATAGTTCCCTGTCCTATCATTAGGCATTGATTGGTTCCCGGTTCCATTTTGTCAACATAGTCAAGGTACTCTCCCACCCCTCTCCAGGGTATACCAAATTCTTCTTGACTATATTGCTTAGCAGCTTTTTCGTAAGACTCAGCTGCTTTATCTGACAAAGGTGCCATAGAACCGCCGCACATGCCGGTTACTTCAGTGGTTATACCTTGTACAAGAGAAGAACCGCTTCCTGGGTCACGCACTACAGATCTGTCGCTATGCGAGTGAATGTCGATAAAACCTGGACACACTACTAAGCCATTGGCATCAATCTCTCGCTCTGTCTCAGCATTCAAGGTCATACTCCTGTCGATAACTGCAATCTTTCCATCCTCTATCCCAATATCTGCTAGATATCCGGCTTTTCCAGTACCGTCAACAACCAATCCGCCTCTGACTATCAATTGGAACATATGAATATACTCCCTTCGCAATTAGGATCTTCCTACAAAGATACGTATTCTATTCGTTGTGCGAAATATCCTTCGCCACAGGGCAGAATGAAAATGAGGAGCGTATACTAACGGATTTTATTCAAATTTCCTCAAACTTAAAAGGATTTTGTGGAACTCTGTCGAATGCTAATGTAAAGTATGCGGAAAACCGAACACACAATTTTTGGCAGTAAAGTTGACACGTATTGCAACTTGAGTGTATGTAATTGAGGGAGGTGATTACAGGGCGTTTGGCAGACGCTCGAGCACTGCGGATGAAGCTAGGCACCTTCGATTTATTTTGAAGAACGCGTAGTAGATCTATCAATCAAAGTTGTGCCTGTCGTCAACCTGCGTGCAAATCGGATTATGTCGCTGGTTCACAATATCTTATTTTTAAGGAAGGTGTCTTAAAAAACATGAAATCTCTAAAAAAGATGTTCCCTGTTCTGCTCATCCTTGTGATGCTTTTTGCAGGGTGCACCCCTAAAGAAGAAGAAGGAAATGGAGCAGAAGTTAGGGAATCTGAGGACTACTACGGGATTTATTCCGGAGAACTCACAACTATTAACTACCTAACAACATCCTCAACCGCTGAATTCGCAATTGCAGCCAACACTATCGATTGTTTAGTGGAATACGACAATCTAGGTATTGTTAGACCTGCCATGGCCACCGAATGGACAATCTCTGACGACGGTCTAGTGTGGACCTTCACTCTGAGAGAAGGGCAACATTGGTACACCCACGATGGGACAGAATATGCAGAAGTAACAGCTCAAGACTGGGTAGATGCCATGAAGTATCTTTTGAACCCAGACAACGCTTCTGCCACCGCAGACATTGCGTATCGCGTCTTAAAGAATGGTGAGAAGTATTTCTTAGGCGAGATTGACGATTTCGACGAGGTCGGAGTAAAAGCACTCGACAAATACACCTTGGAATATACTTTGGAAAAGCCAGTGCCATACTTTTTGAGCATGCTCACCTACTGCCCCTTCATGCCCGCTAATGGACAGTTTTTGGAGGAAGTCGGAGAAAAGTTTGGAACTGACAACGAGTATCTTCTATACAATGGCGCGTATTTGTTTACCGTTTGGGAACCCCAAGAGATGCAAGTATTAGAGAAGAACGAGAACTATTGGGATGCTGACAAAGTATATATCAAGAAAATAGAATCCAAGTACAATAAGGAAGCAGCTACCTTGGCTCCCGAGATGTTCTTGAGGGGCGAAATTTCTGGATGCGACATATCAACGGACTTGCTTGACGAATGGATGAACGATCCTGAAAAGAGCAAAATGGTTCGACCTGCTTCAACCAGCTTCTACTCATATTTCTATGCATTTAATTTTGACCCGAGAAGCGTTCCCGAAGAGTATGAACCTGACAACTGGAAAATTGCAGTAAACAACATCAACTTTAGAAAAGCATTATTCCATGGATTGGATCGAACCGCAGCTGTCCTTACCCTTGACCCCTACACACCGGAAAGAATGATAACCAATACCATTACGCTGAAGAACTTCGCGGCTGCAGGCGGCAAGGATTACACTGAATTTGACGGCTTGGCTGATATTGTGGCAAGAGAAAGCTTTGATCCAGAACTTGCCGTCGAGTACCGAGATAAGGCTAAAGAAGAACTTGAAGGCGAAGCCACATTCCCCATAAAGGTAATGATGCCTTACAACACATCGGGCACGCAGTGGACTAACGAATCACAAGTAGTTGAACAGCAATTGGAGAACCTGCTCGGTGAAGACTTTATCGACATCATTCCCGTAGGTTTCCCGCCCAGCGGATTCCTAAATGCCACTAGGAGAGCAGGCAATTACTGCTTCCAGAAGTGCAACTGGGGTCCAGACTATGCAGACCCGGAAACTTACACAGATCCTTGGATGCCTGATGGAACCTATAACTGGCCCGAGAGGGCTTTCGATCCAGAACCTTACAATCATTACAAGTCCTTAGTCGACCAGGCCAAGGAAGAGGTCTTGGATCTTGAAAGACGCTTCGAACTTTTTGCTGAAGCTGAAGCATTTCTTATAGACCAAGCATGGGTAATTCCTATCCATTGTGGTGGAGGCGGCTATGTGGCCACGAAGCTTGAGCCGTTTACCTCCCCCTATGCGCCCTTTGGTATAGCCGATCTTCAGTACAAGGGACAGGTTGTCATGAAGGAGCCTATAGACACAGAAGAATACATGAGGCGTTACGAGGAATGGGAGCAAGCAAGAAAGGCAGCTCTCGAAGAACAGGCTGCTAAGCAAGGCCAGTAGCCTCCATTTTCTCTAGATTGTTCTATTGGATAGAAATTGAAATAGAAAGTTAAGGGAAGTAGTGACGTACCCAGAAGAAGAGAGTGCATCCACAGCCTTTTCTTCTGGGTACTATAAAGAAGCAACAAAGATACGGGATGTGGAAGAAGGTATCACATTATGTTGAAATACAGCATCAAAAGAATACTACAATCAATTGTAACAGTATTCATAGTCATAACCGTGGTGTTCCTCTTAATGAGGTTACTGCCCGTCGAAGGCTACTACGGCGAAAGAGCAGATAAGTTGACTGACGCACAAAAAGAAGCCATATTGAGAAAGCACGGTCTCCTCGATCCATGGTATGTGCAGCTGAAGAACTTCTACTCTTCTTTGTTCAAAGGTGACCTAGGGAATTCCATCATTTACCGCCGAGACGTGCCGGTAGTTGATATCCTGAAACCTAAGATCCCATATTCCTTCGGTTTTGGCATAGCATCCTTGATTCTGTCACTGATAATTGGACTATCAATGGGAATCCATATGGCAAGAGAAAAGGGTGGCTTCTGGGACAATGTATGGTCTGCCTTCGTTGTGTTCATAAATGCTGTTCCTGCAGCAGTGTATCTTTTATTCATACAAATGTACGTAACCAGCATCACAAAATTACCGATCTTGTTCACGAAAGGTAACTTCGTAAGTTACATTTTGCCAACTGTTTCGATGTCCTTAGGCGGTGCAGCAGGTTACGCTATGTGGATGAGAAGATACATGGTAGACGAACTAAACAAAGATTATATAAAACTGGCCAGGGCAAAGGGAATGCCCAACAAAGACATAATGGTTAGTCATGTCATGCGAAATGCGTTCGTTCCTATGGCTCAATACTTGCCTTCCTCGGTGCTTTTGACAATTTCCGGTTCGATTTACATCGAGTCTTTGTATTCCATCCCTGGCATGGGCGGACTCTTGGTAGACGTTATACAACGACAGGATAACACGTTAGTCCAAGCACTAGTTTTGATCTACTCAGTGTTAGGGATTTTCGGTCTTTTCCTTGGAGATATACTTATGGCCGTGTTTGATCCTCGCATTAGACTGGAGAAAGAAGGAGGGGCTAGGTAATGACACGAAAGGAACTACAAACACTCACAGCAATAGAGGATGATGCTCTCTTTACCTTTGCCCAATACGATCCTGAGGCTGCAGAAAAAACAGGCTATTCCGATTATTCTTACTGGAAATCTACATTTCGAATATTCTTTAAGAATAAAACAGCCTTACTCCTGCTGGCCATCATGGTTCTTCTTGTGGTATTTACTGTTATCCAACCCTATCTGCCGAACCAAAAAGACCCGACCAAAATACACATCGATCCTGCAACAGGACATCAGCTGCGAAACCATCCACCAAGCAAAGAGTTTTGGTTTGGTACAAACGTAATAGGACAAGATCTATGGGCTAGGATTTGGAGTGGAACAAGAACCTCTCTTCTAATAGCCATAATAGTTGGTATATGGGAGGTCGTTTTTGGGATCTTTATCGGAGCTCTGTGGGGCTACGTGAGGCAATTGGACGCCCTAATAACAGAGATTTACAACGTGATTAACAACATCCCAAACACTATTCTCCTCACGTTGTTGGCGTATATTATGAGGCCTAGTTTCAAGACAATGGTTATAGCTATGTGCCTGACTGGTTGGTTGGGTATGGCGCGCTTCGTGCGAAATCAGATCGTAATAATACGAGATCGAGAATATAACCTGGCTTCACGATGTCTAGGAACTCCTACTTGGCGGATTATCACAAAAAACGTACTGCCCTACCTTGTGTCAGTTATAGTAATGCGCATAGCATTATCTATTCCAGGTACCATCGGCTGGGAAGTATTTCTAACATATATAGGTTTAGGACTGCCAATTGAAACCCCATCACTGGGAAATCTGTTAAATGAAGGACGTAGGGTAATGATGTCTAGTCATCTCAGGTATCAGCTTATCTTCCCTGCGGTGGTACTATCGATCATAACAGTTTCATTCTACGTGCTGGGAAACGCTTTTGCTGACGCGGCAGATCCCCGCAATCATTACTAGGAGGCACAGTTATGGATGAACCAATTCTTTCAGTAAGAGACTTAGTGGTTAAGTTCAGCCTGCGTGGAGATATCTTAACAGCTATCCGAGGCGCCTCCTTAGATTTATACCCAGGAGAAACCTTAGCCATAGTTGGCGAATCAGGTGCCGGTAAAAGTGTTCTTACGAAAACATGGAACGGCATGCTTGACGCAAACGGCTGGGTAGATTCGGGCTCTATAATGTTCGAAGGTAAAGACCTAGCCAAGTTCAAAACAGAACAGGAATGGCTGACAATTAGGGGAAGCAAAATTGCCATGGTGTTTCAAGACCCTATGACTGCTCTTAACCCCTTAAAATTGGTAGGAAAACAGATTCAAGAGACGATAGAACTACACCAAGGTTTGCATGGTGAACAAGCCAAGAAGAAGGCTATAGACATCATCTCGCAAGTTGGAATACCCGATGCTGAAATGCGATACCACCAATATCCCCATGAATTTTCTGGGGGTATGCGCCAGCGAGTGGTTATTGCGATCACAGTAGCGTGTAATCCCAAGATCCTTATTTGTGACGAGCCAACTACTGCACTAGATGTGACTATTCAGGCCCAAATTCTAGAACTGATAAGAAATCTCCAGAAAGAGCTTGGAACGACCTTGGTATATATAACCCACGACTTGGGCGTGGTAGCAAATGTGGCAGATAGAGTGGCTGTGATGTACGCCGGCGAGATAATTGAGTATGGGACAGTCGAAGAGATTTTTTATGACCCAAGGCACCCTTACACGTGGGCGCTTCTTTCTTCGCTGCCCCAGCTAGGCGTTAAAGGTGAACCCTTATACTCGATTAAAGGGACTCCTCCCAATCTTTTTGTTGAAATAGAAGGAGATGCTTTTGCACCTCGGAATCCTCATGCGCTCAAAATCGATTTCGTAAAAGCACCTCCGTTTTTCCAGGTAAGCCCAACGCATTATGCAAAAACGTGGTTACTCGATCCCCGTGCGCCCAAAGTTGAACCACCGCCTATAGTAAAATCCATGCAGAGCAAATATAAGGAGTATGCAATATGAGGCAAGAAGAAAGAGAAGTGCTTATTGAGCTAGATAACGTACGTGTAGAATTTAAGGGCAAGGGGAAAAAACCTTTTGTGGCGGTAAAGGACGTTTCCTTTCAAATTTACAAAGGAGAAACCTTTGGCTTAGTTGGAGAAACAGGTTCTGGGAAAACAACCATTGGAAGAGCCATAGTCAGGATCAACAAAACAGCAGCAGGGGATATTTTCTTCAGGGGGAAAAAGATCAACGGTGTCATTTCCAAGGAATTAGACCGAGAAGTTACACGAAAAATCCAGATGATTTTCCAAGATCCCATGGCATCTCTCAATGAAAGAGCCAAGGTAGACTACATCGTATCTGAAGGGCTTTACAATATCAAGGGCTTCAAAGACGAAGAAGATAGGAAAAGAAAAGTTGAGAAAGCCCTTCTGGACGTAGGGCTTCTGCCCGAATTCGCATCCCGTTTCCCTCATGAGTTCTCAGGCGGACAAAGGCAAAGAATTGGTATAGCCAGAGCGCTCATTATGGAACCTGAATTCATTATAGCCGACGAACCTATATCTTCTTTGGACGTGTCTATTAGAGCGCAGATTCTCAACTTACTGTCAGATCTTCAAAAGAATAAGGGTCTGACATATCTCTTTATTTCACACGACCTCTCGGTAGTAAGATTTATAGCAGACCGGGTGGCTGTCATACACAAAGGACAAATTGTGGAACTAGCCGAGACAGAAAAACTTTTCAGTTCCCCACTTCACCCATACACACGAGCTCTATTGTCGGCTGTTCCAATTCCGGACCCTCGAATCGAGAAGAAAAAGCAGATACTCATATATGACCCAAGCTGCCATGACTACTCGATAGATAAACCTAAATGGACAGAGATCGACGATGGACATTTTGTCTTAGCTAACAACGCAGAAATTGAGCAGTACAAGATGATGTTGAAAAATCCAGTTGCGATGAATAATACCTATGCAATGCTATAGCAAAGAAGAGGGAGCGCCAGTTATATAGCACTCCCTCTTAACTACCTCTTTTTTGAGACAGACCTAGTAGAAAACCGAACCAATCCCCAACCAGTGGTATAGAATGGTCGCCAACAAACCAATTTGACACGCAGACCACAAAAGTATTTTTATCGTCGTTTGAGCGGCATCAGGCGAGAACTCACGCCGTCTTTTTTCCGCATCTTGGATAGCGTCAGTGCTCTGCTCACGAAAAATCAGCCCGTGTTCATCGCGAACATGCAAAAGTTCTTCTCCAGACGATTTGTCCTCGGGTAATTGCCGCGCCATGTCCGGTTCATGGTGCCCAAGGGCATCCACAGGCTTTCTGGTCTGTCTTGGCGATACAAGAAAAGACGTTTGCCTCAAGTGTATAAACCATGCTAACGTCAGGTAAAAAACCATAAAAAGAGGAAGCAATTGCGAGACATAGTATAAGTTCTTGAAGCCCCACTTAGCCAACGAAAAAGATATTATAACCGCAAAGCCTGTAGGTAGAAATCCATATGCAGCTAATTTCACTTACCTCACTACCAATCCTTGCTAATTAACGACAAAACTACCTTTGTGGGCCCTGTCCACCTACCACCGTAAACACTACCTCATTACAGTTATCTAGCACTACAAAGTCTGCGTCTTTTCCTGGAGTCAGCGTCCCCTTTCTACGAGACACGCCACTTATTTCTGATGGATTCACAGTGGCCATGCGAAGCACCCGCTCTAGTGGTTCTTTCGTCCATCTCATAACGTTTATGACGCAGTCCATTAAAGTAGACGTGCTGCCTCCCAAGGTGCCATCAGCGAGGCACGCTCTACCTTCTTCGTCTACAATAATATCACTACCTAAGGAATTATATAAGCCTGGCCCTAAGCCAGAAGGAGCAATGGCATCACTTACCAAACAAGTCTTTTCCGTGCCTTTGGCTGCCAAGAGAGCCGTAACTGCGCCTGGGTGCACGTGAACTCCATCGCATATGACCTCAGCCCATATCCGACTATCTGAAAAGACCGCCCCAATTATACCTGGATCTCTATGATGAAATCCCCTCATAGCGTTATAAGTGTGGTTGGCCACCCTAACCCCTTGCGATATTGCGTCCAAAGTTTGCTCATAAGTTGCCATAGTATGTCCGGCTGCTACGATTACTCCTTTTTCTACTAGGAACGATATTACCTCTCTAGCCCCTCTAATCTCAGGTGCCAGCGTCACCCGATTCAACGTGCCTTCACTCAATTGGAACCATTTGGAGATCAAATCGAGAGAAGGTTGGAGCAGATAGTCCTCACGCATTGCGCCTCGTTTTTCAGGGTTCAGAAAAGGTCCTTCGAGGTGAAGGCCTAATATCTCAGCCCTCCCTCCCCCACCAATTCCCATAGCTTTTTTGACCTGTGTTACAACGTCTTCGATACAATCCGCAGGCATAGCACCAAGAGTCGGGAGAAAAGAAGTGGTTCCTACTTCCGCCAAACTTTGGGCTAGAAGCAACAAAGTGTCCCAACTGCAATCTGCTACATCGCAACCTAAATATCCATGTATATGAAGATCTATAAGTCCTGGAATCACCTTATAACCATCTAAGTCGACCACAGACGATACTCTCGATTCATCTTCAGGGTCACCTCGCCCAACATCGACGATCTTGCCCCCAGATACCTCAACATATCCCTTAAATGGCAATCTGTCACCAGTGTATATTTCCGCACCTTTGATAATGTAATTCTCCCAGGTAGACTCCAGATTAGATCCCTTCACTTCTCATTCACCACCTTAAACCCCTACTCTCTACTTTATACTTTGTCAGCATCGATTACTGAAAGATCCTGTAATCCTCTTTTAATTTGATCAGACAAAAGATACGCAGCGATTGCAACACCAAGAACTCTAATTCCGAAGGTAAGGTCCAAAGTTGCTGTCATGCCCAACATCTCATAAATGGAAACTCCTACCATGGGCCAAATAAACGCAGAAACCCCTAATGTAATGTTATAGACAGCAGTATAGGCTGGCCTCGAAACATCGCTCGATAGATCGAGTAAGGCGTTAAACAGGCATAAACTTAGCCCAGCGCCAAAAAAACCACTCAACGCATTTACCGCCAAATGGACGTAAGGAGAAGGAAAATGACCATATAGCAGCGGAAATATTATATGGGCGCCTGACGTTACTATAAATACCTTTAGATTGCCGTGTTTTTCACTCCATTTCCCCCATTGGTTGTATGAGAGAAAAGACATAACGCCAGATATGGTTGAAAACATGCCTAGCCAACTATTTGAGAGCCCCATTATCTTAACCCACAAAATAGTCCACAAAGCAGCAGGGATATGGAACCCCAGATAAACTACGGCAACAGCTGCTATGAATCTTAGGAACCCTTTGTCCTTCCACACTACTTTAAATGCTTCGAGCCCTGCCGGCCTAGCGTTCTCCCCAGCATATGGACGAGGTTTTTCCTTGAGACGACCAAGGTAATACCAAGATCCCATGACAAATATGTACCCCACAAAGTATAAAATGGCGTAGTTTACGGGCCAAGATAAGGCGTCAAGCATCTTTCCTGCAACTAGAGTCGCCACTAGAGATACCAAGGAGCACACCATATTTCTTTCAGCAAAGATCCTAGCTCTTAAGGAAGGTGTAAAAAGTTCTCCCATTAGCGCTAACCACGCTACATCGCAAATGGTACCAGGAAACCTCATCAGGGTATAGCATATTATAAAGGTCCACGCTTTCACGTTAGATGGCAGAGGCACTATAGGCAAAAACGCAAATACCAGATAGAAACTCCTAGAGATAAAGGCAAACTTCAGGGTAGGTTCCAATCTGTTATCGAACTTATCGATTACAATAGCCGCAGGTATTTGAGCAAGCAAATTTGCTAGGGCTGGCAAGGATGTAAGCAGTCCCAGCATATAATCGCTAGCGCCCAGCTGAACTGCAAATGCGCCCCAAAAAGGATTTGTGAGCCCAGCCATTACACTAAAAAGGACTCCGTCGGTTAGACTATTTAAAGCATTCTCTTTCTCTAGAGAATCTGGAATGTAATCACAGAATCTAAGTCTAGGTCCAAGTCTCAAGCTGTTCAGTTCTCCTTTGCCAAAGCTCACTTTACTCTACAATTCGTCAAACGCATCTTTTATCCTTCACCTATACCTTAAAATGCTGACCTGTTCTTTTAAGGAGGCTCGGCTTTTGGCAAACCCGAACGCCCACCTTACGACGGTTACTAATTATATACACCATATGGTAAGATAAGTAAAGATTTATGTTCGATAAACCTGCGTTCATAATCGCTTACCATGCACAGGAGGTATTGTTTATGGACCTTGGAGCAACAGCTACGCACCTCCTCCTCTTGATAGGCTTGATATTATTCAGGTGGCTAGTTCACAAGGAGGATCCTAGATCTTTTAAGATATCCATAGATCGGAAAGGGTGGGTTTGTTTCGTCAACGGAGCCCTAACTGGCCTTATATATATATTTTCCTATGTGATCATAATCCTTCTGTCAGGCCATGCAAGGCTGTCCTTGGCTTTTACCTGGCCTTGCATACAAAGCACTATTGCATTAGGTGTTAAGGCTTTTATTTTATTCCTTCCTGAGGTGCTTTTTAAAGAAGGCCTTTTTAGAGGGTACCTGTTCGTGAAGTTGTCAGAAAAACCGAAAACACTGCCTAAGGCTGTGGCCGTAACTTCCCTAGCGTATGTAGCATACTCCTTGATCTTACACAAACCCCCATCCTACGCTGTTACGTACGGGGTTAATACCTTCATTCTTTCATTGATTCTTTGCCTGATGGTGTATAGCAGCAATTCCCTCATGGGAGTAATCGGAAAGGAACTCGCATTTGAGATCGCTCAACATCTATTGTTCGCTCAAAATACTATAGATGATTTGAATCCTACGGCTTTAAGTTTACATCTAGTATACGCCAGTCCTTTGACTGGCATAGCAGGCAATATAGAAACTGGTCTGGCATTTTCCCTGGTTTTGGTGCTAGGGCTCATATATGAGACATGGCACGTAAAATCACACTTAGGCCATCTAAGATCGGAAAACTAAGTTGTAGACAGCAAAATAGGAGATGAACATCACTCAAATGGAAAAAGGAACCCATAGAAAACACACCTACTACCTTAAGGACGCCATCTTATACGACGGCACAGGAGCACCACCATTTATCGGAGATGTTTTGATAGAAGATGGAAAGATATCTTTCGTAGGCACGATAGGAAACAACTACGTACCTGAAGATGCCACTATCGTTGACTGCCACAATCTATGCGTATCTCCCGGCTTTATAGATATGCACAGCCACAGCGATTCGGGGCTGCCTTTGTATCCTGATGCCGAGTGCCTCATAAGGCAAGGCATCACAACAACAATTGGAGGAAATTGCGGCAGCTCGGCAGCAGGCATACCTTTTGAAGATGCAAAAACCTGGAAACGCTATTTAGAAGCTGGTTTGAGAAAGTGGCATAACTTGGGAGAATACCTACACATGATAGATAGGTTAAAGCCTGCCGTTAACATAGGAATGTTAATAGGTCATGGAGACTTAAGACAAAAGATAGCAGGCGAAACAGGTGATACTCTCACTGAAGAACAAATGCAGCAAATGAAGGTTTTAGTCGAGCAAGGAATGGCACAAGGAGGTTTTGGGGTATCCACAGGATTGGAATACGTGCCGGGCAGATTCGCTACTGTAGACGAGCTCGTCCACCTTTCTATGGGAGCAAGCGCCTCAAATGGCATACATGCCTCCCACATAAGGAACGAAGGCCCTCATCTCATTGAATCTATAGAAGAAATATTGGAAGTAACACGAAAAAGCCAAGTTAGGTTTGAAGTATCCCATCTAAAAGCGTGTGGACCTAAAAACTGGGGTAAAGTGTCAAAAGTGCTCGACATGTTCAGGGAAGCTGAATCAAAAGATATAAATATATCGTGTGACTTCTATCCTTACTTAGCCTCTAGCACTGGGCTTTCAATTGTACTGCCTGACTGGGTCTTAAAAGATGGTAACCGTGCGGCTTTGAATCTTTTATCAGGCGAAGAAAGAAATAAAATTGCGGCACAATCCCACGAAAGAACTGTAGAACAAGGGGGATGGGATAAAGTAGTCATAACTTATTTGCAAAGAAAAGAAGACAAGTATATGGAAGGCTTGAACGTAGAGGAAATATCTCAAAGAACTGGACTCTCTCCGGCACAAACTGCTATAGAGATACTTGTACGAAATGATCTCAACGTAGATATAGCCAGACATGCCATGAGCGAACAAGATCTTTTGGCTGTTATGAAATACCCCTCTTCTACTGTAGTGACCGATGGAAGCGTTTCAATTCCTGAAAAAGGAAAACTTCACCCACGAAGCGTAGGAACTTTCCCGCGTATGCTTGGCAGTTACGTTCGAGACAAGGGCGTTCTCACAATGGAAGAAGCCATCAAAAAATGCACGTCTTTACCGGCTAAGAAAGTGGGCATAGCAAACAGAGGAACCATCAAGGCAGGTTATCTAGGAGACATTGTGATATTCGATCCTTTAACTATAGAAGATAAAAGCACGTACGAAGATCCGTGGCAATACCCTACGGGAATTCATTGGGTTTTCGTCAATGGCATACCAGTTATCCAAGATGGCAAAGTTACAGGCAACCGTCCAGGAAGAGCATTGAGGAACGTGTTATCTTAACTGCCATTGGTAAATCTGTCCTTGTAAGCGTTGCCAATGGCCAAGGGAGAAAACACGCCCCTATCGGTTACAATGGCTCCTATAAGCGTAGGTGGGGTTACATCAAAAGCAGGATAATATCCACTTACGCCAGGTGCACCTGTTCTTACTCCCCTGCAGTAAAGAACCTCTTCAGGGTCCCTCTCCTCTATTTCTACTGCAGATATATCTGGAGTAAAAGTCTGAGGCCCGTCGTAACCTAGTACTATAAAAGGGACTTTGTGATAGTTGGCGCAGATGGCATACTGATACGTTCCTACTTTGTTAGCAATATGTCCATCAGCAGTTATCCTGTCGCAAGCAGTCACAAGTTTTTGAATCTTTCCTTGCCACATAAGAAGTGCCCCCATGTTATCGGTCACGATCGTCGTTTCAATACCTAGTTTAGAAACAGAAGCCGCAGTAAGCCTAGCGCCTTGAAGATAGGGTCTAGTCTCGCTACAATACACTTTCACGTCTTTACCCTGTTTCTGCGCTTGGTCCAACATGTAAAGGAGGGCCCCACCGGGATAACAGTGGGTCAATATCCCATCTTTATCGTCTATAAGATCTGCCGCATAGATACCGCATTTTTTGGTGATCTGGTCATCTTCGTCCATGAGCCTTTCCACTTCTTTCACCACAGCCTCAACAGGGTCTCCCCCATCTTTCCTAGCACCAAGACACACCTCTACCATTTTATCGACTAGAGGTATAAGATACTCACCTGTAGGCCTCGTAGACTTCAACCTTTCGGCAGCTCGATTAATCATGTGTGAAAAGTCCGGATCAGGTAGGGAATTGAAGGTGTAAGCCGCCAAACCTAACCCGAAACATGCTGCAAAACCTATGCTTCCTGCACCCTGAATCACCATATCTTCTATAGCTTGAGCTACTTCTTCATAAGTAGAATACGCTTGCCAAACCTCTTCTTCAGGGTATTTTCGCCTATCCAGCATTAGCACCTTGTTATCGCAATACTTCAACGTATTGGAAGTCCGTATTAAAATAGCATCTTCAATTCCCATTTCAAACCCTCCAGTATTACGCTTACTATCTATGCAATATGGGCGATACTTTCTTGTAAACCAAGAGCGTTATGACTGATACGATAGTTCCTTTTAACAAATTAAAAGGGACTACTGCATAAAGCATCAAACTCTTGTAATCTACTACAAGACCGTTGACCTTTGAGCCCATGGCTATCAAGTTCTCCAAATCCAGGCCAAAAACTTTTGCATACAGCGGAAACATTATGAAATAATTGTTCAACGTAGCAAAGGTAGTCATAATCAATACCCCTATTACCAGGGACAAAACTGCGTTCTTAAAAGTCTTGTTCTTCTCATATATATATCCGCACGTGTAAGCAAATACGCTGCCTATCAGGAAGTTAGTTAATTCTCCTATGCCACCGGTAGTAGTACCCTCAACTGCAATGTTCAATACGTTCTTGATCAGCTCTATCCAAACCCCTGTGGTAGGTCCCATGGCAAAAGAACCTAACAGTGCAGGAATTCCCGATATATCCAATTTCAAAAAACCGGGGGCAAACCATATAGGTGTGTCTAAAAACATGAGTGCAAATGCAATAACTCCCAAAACTGAAATCTTTACCAATGTGTTTGTTGAAAACTTAGCCCTTTTAGTGTTTGCAGTAACATTTTCCACTTTGTTCGCCATCTAATACCCTCCCAAAGTAATTAGTATTTGAGGCGGAGGTGATGGAACCCATTAAAAAACCCCGGAGGTCAATCTTCGGGGTTTTAATCCTTTATGAGTTCTGCATCTTCTCCCATCCAGACTTTTACTGTCGGCCCTGGAATTTCACCAGGTCAACCGAGTTTATCGGCTCGCGGGCTTTACCGCCGGTGAGGAATTACACCTCGCCCCGAAGATACATCTGTATTAAATGTTGAACCTTTTATTGAAAGATGTCAAGTTTAGTTGCATCTATGTCAACGGACAGTGATTTTGTCACCCTAAACTAGGTCAAATTGGACTGTGAAAATGTCACCTTCTTTTTGTGAATGTTGGCGGCGAATTGCCGCCAACATAATTGTTAATCTTCTTTGTAGTTTTGGTGGATTTGGCTCAGCCTCCAATTTCTCTTTTCAAAATACTGTTCTAGGGGTCATCAACCTTAGGAGGTAGCTTGAAATTCAACCAAGGATTGTCTGGGTTAGGTTTACGGCTTACTTGTTGCTTCTCTCTTGCCTCGAGTTTTATTTTTGGTTTGGGAGCAGGGTTAAATTCAGAAAGACCATATCTTTTCCCCCGATACATTGCATCTATTGAGTCATCTAAATGTTGGATGGCAATGGCAATATGTTATCTTTCTCATCAACTAACTGGTACTTTTGGGCATAGTAAGAGATGGTTGAGCCAGTGGCTGTGCGCTCTTCCCTTAGCCATGGGCGCAGCGAAAGCAGATTCCGGATCAGCAGGTTCCACAGCAAATTGTTTGTTGTACTTCTCAATGAAGCCTGGAAGGAATTCGTTTGCCTCTCCAATGCTAGATATGCCTTCTATGCTCATCTCTATCCTCAGACGTCCTTGTAGGGTTTCCTAAAGTCTTTCTATGCGCCCCTTAGCCTGCGGTGAACGCGCATGTATATGTGACATACCCAATTCCTCAAATACCCTGCCTAGTTGCATTAGCGCCACTTGCTTTCCTGCCAGTTCTTCTTCTATGGTTAGTTTGTCTTTCTTGGGGGAGAAGAATATGGTGTGACCATCTGTATATACTGCTCTTGGAATCCGCTAATCCGCAGTCATTCTTTCCAAAACCTCTAAGTATCCTCTCAGGTCCTCATTAGGGCGGAAGTAAAGGGCCAGAACTTTGATATCTTTAGATATGGCGTGTTTGGGTGTTCTACCTCTGCTTCAATGAACTAGGGCTAGGACACTTTTTTCTTTCATCCCCCTCTTTAACCTTTTCACCTGTCGCTCGCTAAGGTTCAAATATGCTGCTGCTTCTCTTACTGTTATCCTCCCTTCAACTACTTCTTCCATAACGAAAACTCTTCTTGCTTCTTTTGCGCTCAAAACAATGTCCTCTCTTTCTCTCATGGTGACAATATCACTGTCCATTTACAACTGGGCGTATTTCACTTCACTTTTCTTGTAACACCTATATGATAGGCCGTAGCTCAGCTGGGAGAGCGCCTGAATGGCATTCAGGAGGTCGTGGGTTCGACTCCCATCGCCTACACCAGAACACCTTTCTGCGTAATCAGGTAAGAAAACCTCAGAAGACATATTGCAAAACGCTAATTCCGTAACTTTTGTCAGACCTTTGCCGCGCCAACGGCGGGAACCTCAGTGCCCCAAAATGTTCCTTCAAACCCCCGTACACCTCGACAGCCGGGCGGGTCATGACTAATTTCGGACCCTTTAAATATCTGGAAACGCTGTGCAGAAACCCGACGATCCTGTCGTCTTGGATAATGGGACTCCCGCTCATGCCAGGACCCACCCCTGCCTTTCCATCAATACATCGCACTACGAGGAAATGATCGTCACCTACCATGGCAAATCCCAAGACATTAACAGGAATGTCCCCCTTAGCGAAGGTGCGGATAACCGCTTCTTCCCCAATTTTCACCTCGTCGGCTCTTGCAAGCAAAAGTTCTTCTCTATTTGGATCTGGACACTTAGGCCCCAACAGGGCGACTCCGTACTGGGAATCTGCTAGAACTCTCGCGGTGTGACAATTTTCCGAAACCCTGGTCTCGCTGACCGGAGAAATGCCATATGTATCACCCGGTTTCAGATCCAACGAATGAGCCCCAACCACACACGGCCCGTCTTCAGGCATATAAAAACACACAGTTACGTTTCTTTGTTGCACAACTTGACCAGATTCTTTTTCGATCGCCACACTAAGGCTCAAAACCTCGCCACCTGGCACAACCTGAACGTCACTTTCTGTTGATAGTTGAAATGGGCTATCGTACACTATTTGGGAAACGATCATATCTATTCCAAAGGAATATAAAAGCAGCAATACAATCACAGGAAGAGCCACAAGGGGCATCCACCACCGCTTGTTGAGGTTATAAGCGGCAAATATAAAAACGCATAGCAGAATTGTAATTACGCCTAGTCGACTTACGATGTTATACGGAAGTCCTAATACCACCGCTATGCAAACGACCATCAGAGTCCCAGCGATCACCTGACGTCTATTTTCGCAGAACCACTGCCTAATCTTCATGTTTTAAACCTCCCTCTCACCAAACGTGAAGCAAATTACCTATCCCTTTTCGATTCGTACTCGATCCTCGAATTTCCTTTGTAATTGTATTTTAAGAGCATCTTTGTACTTTGCACAACGTAACGAAATTCACTCAATCCATTGTAGTGTGGATCTTTATGGCGATAGGTCCTGCGCCCAAGAGATGGCGAAACATAACCAGAACCCAAACCATATTGAGCCCAGAAAACGTATAGCGTAGAAATAGAACTGTAAATATTATCGACACATTTAGAGAATGCTGCGTTGTTCTTTGTCCTTGTCGAATATCATCAAGGCACGGCGCCTATGATGAAATACCTGTAGCGCCTGCTACAGGCTCAAACGCAGCAGAAACAGACAGTTAAAATGGTGTATCCTTTACTTTCTGCCAGAAAACTGATATATTTTTCCAAAGCCCATGAAGGGGATAGGTTGTGCGCGGACGGGTTCAAGAGAGTCGCCGGTTGGTGAAAGGCGATGCCCCGAGGCGCCCAATAGCACCCCAGAGGCGCACGCGGAAAGGGTTGCGAAGAAAAGATTGGCAACCTGATTATGTTGTGTCGGTTCCCCACCGTTATATGGGAATGAGGTTTGAACACGCTTGTGGCTCAAACGAATCTGGGTGGCACCACGAGAGCAGGATGGTCTCGTCCTTGAGACGACCTGCTCTTTTTGTTTTAAACACATATTTTAACCAGGGAGGTAAAAACATTGTTTGATGTAGACCTAATACGCCAAAATCGAGAAGCTGTAGAAGATATGCTAAAGAGACGAAATGCTGATGCGCCTCTGGATGATATATTGGCTCTAGACGATAAGAGGCTGGACCTTGTTAGGGAGATTAACCGTCTCCGCGAGGAAAGAAATAGAATTACACAACAGATACCTGGATGTAAAGACGCTGCTGAAAAACAGGAGCTTATTGAAACCAACCGAAAGTTGCGTCAAAGAATCTTAGAGTTAGAAGAAGAACTACGTCAAACTGAAGCGGATCTCAAAACGCTGCTCCTTTATATGCCGAATATGGTGGCACCAGATGTGCCCTACGGAGAGGACGACTCTCAGAACGTAGAAATAAAGAGGTGGGGCACGCCCAGGGAATTCCCGTTTACCCCTTTGGACCATGTAGATATAGGAGAAAACTTAGGAATCGTGGATATTGCCAGGGGCACCAAAATCATGGGGTCTAGAGGCTACCTTTTAAAGAATGAAGCAATACACTTGGAACTCGCTCTTATACGCTTCGCCTTAGACATTTTACAACCTGAAGGATTTGTCCCTGTTATTCCCCCTGTAATGGTAAAGGAAGAGATCCTGGTAGGAACTAGGCACTATCCGTTCTTCAAAGACCAGATTTACAGAATCGAAGGGGAGAATCTTGGATTGGTGGGTACTTCCGAAATTCCCCTAGCGGCCATTCACGCTGATGAAATCCTTTCTGAAGATGATCTTCCTTTGAAGTACGTAGGAATCTCGCCCTGTTACAGAACAGAAGTTGGAAGCGGTGGAAAAGATATAAGGGGGCTTATGAGAGTCCATCAGTTTGACAAAGTGGAAATATTCATCTTTTCAGAACCCTCCCGCTCTGAAGAAATGCACGAATACATCCTTTCTCTAGAGGAACAAATATACCAGGCTCTTGAGATTCCATATCGTGTGGTGAACATATGCACTGGCGACTTGGGCCCCATAGCGTACAAGAAATACGATATTGAATTTTGGCGCCCCTTCGAGGGTAAATACAGAGAGATAACTTCATGCAGCAACTGCACAGACTTTCAATCTAGAGGGCTTAACGTAAGATATCGCCCGAAAGACGGCGAGAAAACGCGCTTCGTCCATACTCTAAACGGAACTGCCATTGCGATAAGTCGAACATTAGTTGCCATACTAGAAAACTACCAGCAAAAAGATGGTAGCGTAGTGATACCAACAGTGTTGCGGAAATACATGCCCGGGCAAATGAGCGTAATGCAAAAGAAAAATTGACCTGCTTTTAGGGGACGCCAGGACGTCCCCTAAACTTTTCTCCTTATCTGGCAAAAAAGATATTACTCAACAAAGACAGCAGAGTACCAGTTTACCTGTTCCGTCTCATCCTTTAACGTTTGTATAGGCAAACCAAATTTTCTAACTGTTTTGAAAACATCTATGCCTACGCTGTGGAAAGCGGGACGCGCTTTCTTAGGGTTTACACAGGGCTTACCATGAAAACCTGCACACTCACTGCACAGGGCGCAATCACTCATGGAAAACGCAAAATAATACCCTTCTAGAAAAGCTTCCCTTTCTAGAGCAAAAGACACCTCGTGGGAGATTCTCTTGTCAGTGGAATGCACTATAATGCCCCAGGAGTACCTTCTCAGCACTTGTTCGTATTCCCACGGTTTGAGCGACCCTGGCCTTGAGGGACAAGTGTGCCCAAAACCCCAATCCATGCAACCGAAAGCACACTTTAGAATAGTTCTAGGGTCAAAAACAATGTCTTCAATCACAAACTTTACTGCATCATCGGCTCCCATAGAAAGAGCCATGTCAATTAGGTGTTGCGAAAAATCTGCTTTCATTTCCTCTACCAGGCTATATAGAAATAGCCGTAACCTCCCTCCTAGCGCAAAATTCTAGAGCGAATCTTTTACCCATTCTACTTCAATATCTAATACAATGTTAATCGTTTACACATGTAGGAATCACTTCCCTCTAGCATTACACAGCGTTTTATGAGAAACTTTTAATGATCTATAATCAAAGAGAGGGGAGGCATCGAAATGGCAAAGCTTCATGAAGTCTACAAGTGCGAGATTTGCGGTAATATTGTGTATGTTGTCCACGGCGGAATAGGCCAATTAGTGTGCTGTGGACAGCCAATGACTCTGCTCGAAGAAAAGACCTCTGTTGACGAAGGCCTTGAAAAACACGTGCCTGTGTTGGAACAAGAAGGAGAAGTTCTTACAGTAAAAATAGGTTCTGTAGAACATCCAATGACTGAAGCCCACTACATCGAATGGATCGAAGTTCAAGAAGATAATGGGAAGATCCAAGTAAAGTTCCTAACTCCTCAAGATAAACCAATGGCACAATTTAAACTAACTGGTAACCCTGCTAAGGTTAGAGAGTACTGCAACATTCACGGTCTTTGGAGAAATTAGATAATTAAATCCACATTTAATCTAGGAAGCCGCTCTTCGGGGCGGTTTCTACAATCTTTCGGCAACGCTTCTAGCCAGTTCGCTGACTTCATCTAGAGCTTTAATCTGCTTTTTTACTGCCGAGGGTTTGTCAACACCTCTAACTACAACCTTTCCTGAAAATTCAAAATCAATGGCGTCAAACCAGTACCTTACGCACAAAGAGATTCCGTCAAATAACTGTTTTCCGCTGGTGGCTCCACAGACCAAAAGAATCCCAGTGCCCGGCTGTTGCCTCCATTTTTCCTTCCGCCTGTACTTTTTATTGTAAAACAGTTGGCATCGATCAATAATCGCTTTAACGTGAGAAGGAAGTCCATAGAAGTACACAGGAGAAGACAAAACCAAAATATCTGCGCTTTTCAATTTCCCGTATATTTCCTCCATTGAGTCTTGCTGCACACATTTGCCGCTTACGCAAAAATCGCAACCTAGGCACGGTCTTATATCCCATACACGCTCGGAAACAGCGGTTTCACCGCCAGGATACTGCAGAAACTCTAGGCCCTTAAGTGAACCTGTTTCTTGGGACTTTTCCTTTATTACCCTGCTCCCGTCGATCAAAACCATTTTTTCTACGTATGAGTCAGGAGCAACTGATATAAACTCGTCGAGAAAAACATCTAACAAATGTTCCGAATTGCTATTACGTCTGCAGCTACCAGATAACGCCAACAGTTTCTTCCCCATCTCTTTCACCCCTACATGTACCCATGTAATCAAATGTCATAATCTCAAAAATTGCTTTGCAACCAGAAAATATATTAAAACCCCTAGAATATCGGCCAAAGACGCCACCAAAGGAGAGCTTGCCGCTGCAGGATCCCATCTGAGCGCCACAAGAACCAAGGGTATAATGGCTCCTAAGCAACTTACAATTACAATACACAAAAACATGGATACGCCCACAACAATTCCAATATCAAAGCCTGCCGAAGCAGTGCCTACTCCTGCAACTAAACCGCCAATTATGAGTCCTATTATAGCTGAAACAGTCAATTCCTTAATTAGCACCTTCGCCCAATCATGCAAAGTTAGATCTCCTACCCCGATATCTCGAACTATGAGTACTGCTGATTGCGACCCTGCATTCCCTGCGCAGTCTAGGATTAGAGGCAAGAAGAAAACTAGGGATATTGTACCTGCTATAGTTTCTTCAAAAGATGCCATAACGCCGCCTGAAATCAGATATACCAAAGACAGGAGTAAAAGCCAGGTAACCCGGTTCCTGTATAGGAGCAACGGGCTTGCATCTGTTAAACTCACTTTTATCGGTGCCACTCCTGCGCTTTTGTGAAACTCTTCTGTAATTTGCTGTGTAGCCGCTTCAAAAACGTCGTCCCCTGTAACGATTCCTAGCAAAATCCCATCAGAATCTGTAACCGGAAGCACCCACATGCCGTAGCGCTGCATTAATTCATACGCCTTGTTTATATCATCGAAAGCGTTAAGGCTTAGAACCGAAGTGCGCATTATGTCTCCGATTTTGGTTTCTGGGCTCTCTAAAACTAGTTGTCTTAAGGAAACTGCGCCTATAAGTTTTCCATCATCATCAACAACGTATATCACGCTAGCAGTTTCGCTGTCTCTGCCCCATGTCCTCACATGTTCAATTGTCTGTGCCACAGTCCATTCAGGACGAGCTGAAAGGTAATCAGGAGTCATAAGACGCCCTGCGCTTCTTTCAGGGTACCCCAAGAGCCATCTCACTTGCTCCAAATCTTCAGGGCTGAGCTGATCTAACATCCTAGCAGTTACCTGCGCAGGTAATTCCGCTAGCAATTCCGTTCTATCATCAGGAGCGAGATCAGCCAAAATTTGTGTACACTCTTTATCAGTAAGGTCCCTCAAAAGTTCGTCTTGTTGAAAAGGCTCAAGATAGGAAAACACTTCTGCCGCTATATCTCTGGGAAGAACCCTGAACACTAACATTCTATCTTCCTTAGGCAACTCTGAAAGAAGATCAGCGATGTCTGCGATTGGTATGTTATCGACTAAATAGTCGCGCAGAGCTTCCCATTGTCTTTCAGCAATCAAACTCTTTATGATCCCTTTTTCGATAGTCGCGTAAACTGAAGAAAACCTACCTTTTTCGGGATGCTCTTCCATAGGTTCATTGTAATCTCCCTTTTTGCCGCTCATTTTCGCTCTTCCCTCCTTTAATCAGATCTTTTCGTTTGGAATCATAGATTAAGGACCCGCGTAGCAATGATAAAATAGGTTAAGATGCCTATTATGTCCAAAACAGACGTTACAAGCGGCGCACTTGAAGTTGCAGGGTCGAATCCGAGTTTTCTTAATAGAAACGGCATCAACAAACCTATAACCCCACCTAAGGTCACAGTTATCATAGTGCTCAGACTGACTACTACCCCTACACCCGGTCCGCCTTGGAAAATCGCTGGGCCACAAACTACTAGCGCAACTGTGAGGCCTAAGGCCACAGAGACCAGCAACTCTTTCGTGGTAAGCTTAGGCAGATCCTCTGGATCCACTTCTCCAAGGGCCAATTCACGTATCACAAGGGTTGAAGACTGAGATCCTGCGTTACCACTGCACCCGGTGATTAAGGGCAAGAAGAAAACAAGCGCCACTACTTGGGATATGGCATTTTGAAAACCTGCGATGAGTTCTGCACCTATAAGGTCAACTATTGCCAGCACCACAAGCCATCCAATCCTGCTTTTTAAGAGAGCTCCAAGACTTGACTCCAAGTAGCCTGCTTTAAGCGGAGCCACTGCGCGGGATTTATGAAAGTCCTCGATGGCTTCTTCCAGGGAAACTTCAAATACGTCATCTGCAGTTACAATCCCTACTAACACACCGTCAGAAGCCACTACTGGCAATGCGTAAAGATCGTATTTGTCCATAACGCGTGCAGCTTCCTCCCTGTCATCGAACGCAGACAGAAAAACCGCAGGCGTAGTCATAATATCTTTTATGGTGTCATCAGGATCGGCCAGAACCAACTGTCTCAAGGAAACTACTCCTAAAAGTTTCCAGGAATCATCGACAACGTAAGCTACGTCTACAGTTTCGCTATCGTGCCCTCTGCGTCTCACGTGCTCTAATGCTTGAGAAACCGTCCAGTTAGGGCGGACCGCTACGTAATCAGGAGTCATAAGCCTGCCTACGCTCTTTTCTGGATAACCCAAAAGCATCCGCGCTTCTTCCATGTCCTCTGGCTTGAGCAGATTTAGCAGCCTCTGCGTGGCCTGGCCTGGAAGCTCCTCAAGCAACTCAGTCCTATCATCTGGGCGCATGAGAGAAAGCAACAATTGGGTCTCATAATCAGTGAGATCTCTCAAGAGAGCATCTGTGTCTTCGCCCTCAAGTTCTGAAAAAACTTCGGCTGCTACTTCCCTCGGAAGACATCTAAAAAGCAATACTCGCGTAGGTTTGTCTAACTCAAGGAGTAGATCTGCTATGTCAGGCGGACGCCAATCTGACAAAAGTTCCCTCACAGCAGACCAATTATGGGCGAGTATCATCGCCTTTATTTTGGCAACGTCAGAGAGAGAGTTTTCGTTTGACAAATCTGTCCAGTTCAAGGGAACCACCTCCTTCTCACTTGTTTTTAATGTAGCAATCGTAATAGTACAAGAATTAAAGTATTAACTTGCTAAAAACGTGTCGCTTGTCGTTCTTAAGAAGGGGGCCCTGCTTTCAGGCGCAATGAGTGGCGGTCACGCAAGTCTTCTTTGCATTACACAAAGGTGCGATTTTCCACACCCAAAGGTGATCGGCAGGAAAGCAGACTCCACTTCCTCATCAGGTTCTGCCTACTTGGCCCAGGATCGTTACTATCTTTGTCCACTTTCCTCACCTACCCTTTAAATCTGCAAATTTGCGTAAACTTTCGGCATGTTGCTCGCTGCCTACACTAGTCTACTCTTGTCGGAAGATAAAATAAAGCTTTGCCGATTAATTACCCCTAAAATTGGCATACAGCATCACCATTATATGCTATAGTCGTTACGATTCAAAACGCGATACTTCTAGCCAGACGAAAGAAATTCACATTTATGGGTGTAAAGTGTCTAAAAGAAGGTACTTGCATTATAGATATGGAATGTTGACAAGAGGAAGCATAGTATGCCCCAACAAAACTACATAGAAAGGAACGATAAAAGATGCCTTTTTGCGGAAAACAAGCCATGGAGATTCTAGAAAAGCTCGCATTTACTAGGTGCGCCGGCACACCTGAAGAAGAAAAGGCGGCAGAAATAATATGCGAAGAGGTAAAAACTTTAGGCCTTGAGCCCCAAATAGAAGAATTTGATGTCCTTACATACGCAGATGACGAGGCTTGGGTGGAAGTCTTACAGCCTTACGAAGCCCAATATCAATGCTCAGCATTGGGGCTCAGCGGAAGTACCCCAGATGAGGGAATTGTAGCGCCTCTTAGATATGTGGAAACAGGGCAGCCTGAGTACCTTAACCATATTGCAGGAAAAATAATCTTGGCAAGCCAAGGAGGAGGATTCAAGGCTTACGAAAAGGCCAAGAAAGAAGGAGCCCTAGGTCGGATTTTCATCGGTCAAGCGGGAAGAGATACCCCCAACGTAGCTTTGAATCGATGTATCCGAGACAGACTTGGAACGCTCCCCACAGCGTATATCAAATACGAACACGCCTTGGAAATGATAAAACGAGAAGCAAGTGAAGTCCGTCTCCATGTGCACCAAAAGGAATATTGGTCCAAATCCCGCAACGTAATAGCAGAGATAGCAGGTACCCATGAACCTGAAGAGGTAATCGTAATAGGCGCACATTATGACAGCGTATACAGAAACCAGGGTGCTCACGATAACGGAGCGGGCTCGGCTACTATTGCAGAACTTGCCAGATATTTCGCCCAAAACCCACCTAGGCGAACCCTTCGATTCATTTGGTTTGGATCCGAGGAAATGGGACTGATGGGAAGTTGGGCACATGTAGAAAAACAAAGAAACGGCCTTGAAAAGTATGTGTTCATGGTAAATGTAGATGTTGCAGGTGGGATAATAGGCAGCAATTCTGCGTCAGTCATGGGTTCAGATAAACTGGTAAACTACCTAGATGTTATGGGTAACGAGCTCAGTAGAGACCTAAGAGTTAACCAATCAATATATTCCGGCGATTGCATACCTTTGGGGTACGAGAACATCCCATCTGTCACCTTTTCCCGTGGTGGCGGAGGCACTTCGTACATCCACGCCCCAGGCGATACTTTGGAACACATAGATGCAGAGCACTTAGAGCTTCTAGGAGAAATCGTCTTGGAGTTCACTAGGCGGATCGCTAACGCGGGAACCTTTCCTTTTCCCAGGGAGATTCCTGAAAGGATCAAGAAAGATATAAGGGATTACATGGAAAGAGGCGGGCGTAAACCCGAAAAGCACCCGAATAAATGACAGTTCACAAAAACCCATGTATCCACGTAACTTGGGTACATGGGTTTATTTTTTAGCATACCAACTTTATTTCACTGCCAGTACCATCATCTTTGGCAGGAATTACCTCTAGGTAGCAAGGGAGTCGCTCCTTAAGCTCTTTTACATGACTTATTATCCCTACCATCCTGTCTTCATCCCTTATGCGCTCCAACGCATCCATAACTAAATCCAGCTTAGCGCTGTCCAATGTACCAAAACCTTCATCAAGGAAGAAAAAGCCTAAGGGGTGTTCTCCTCGAAGCTGAATCTTGGAGGATAATGCCAATGCCAAGGCCAAGGATGTTAGGAATATTTCCCCTCCTGATAGAGTGGTGACCGATCTTCTTTCACCACCATTGAAATCATCGCGGATCACAAATTCCGAATCATCAGATAATTCCAACGCATATCGTTGCCCGGTTAGGGTGCCCAAAGTGATGGATGCTTCTTGAACCATGTCTTTTAGGTGCTCTTCTGCTAGAAATTGCACAAAACGCCTTCCGCTTACTAGGTTAAGAAGCTTACTTGCTATATCTATGGCTTTTTCTGTTTCTTTACGTTGAGCCTCGTGTTCCTCCCATCTTTGGCGAGCCTTCTTCAAGTTATCCAGCTCTTTCTTTGCCACTGCCACCTCCTCCGTCAATTGTTTCACTGTATCTTGCGCATCTTTTAAGGCGGCTGCTCCCTGGTTAAATGCCTCTTCAGAAAACTCTCGTGAATCGATTTTACCTCTTAGATCCTCAATTTTGCTGCGGACCTCGATACGTTCCTGGTTATAATCATTGATCTCTTTTTCTAAATCTTCCAACTCCAAAGGTGAAAGCATGTATTGGGCGGCCTGTTCTTGACTGTCAAACCCTGCCATTTTCAACTGGCCTAGTAGAGATCGGGAAAGATCATCAAAATTGGCCTCTAGCTGCTCTAGAGCAGCTTTGGCTGTGTGATGATCCAAACGAGCATTTGTGAGTTTCTTTTGAGCAGATTTTTCATCATCATCTGCATTTCGGTAATCCTTTTCAATTGCCGCAATTTCCGATTCCACCTTGTTCAGCAATTCTGAAGGATCCTCGTCACCACAAATCTCTTCTATACCCTCTGCAATGGTTTGGATTTGAGACTTCAAGGCTTCGAGATAACCGGCCAAGGTGCTTCTATCTACGCTTAGGTCATTTAAGGACGTGGAAACATCTTGGATGTCTTGCCGAATCTTCAAGATACGAGCCTGCACGTCCTTAATCTGTTTTCTGGTGAGCTCCATCTGTTTATCTTTCAGCGTGATTACTCGCTTCAATCCACTTACCTCGTCCATATAAGGTCTAAGAACTTCCTGTACGCTCGCGCTTTCAGTCTCTTTCAAAAGGTGATAAGCACGCTCTTTTCCATCGCGAGCCAACCTTCCCCATATTTCTTCTACAGGGCTAGATGCCAAAATTGATTCTGCTTTCCGTAAAAACTCGTCGCACACCTGCACAAACCGATTATACTCGTCTACTAATTGCGAAACTGTTTCCTGATGATTCCCTACTGCGTTATCCCATAACTGTATAGTTTTGATGAAATCTACATACCAGTTCTGAATGGCATTTAAGCAATCTGTGGCGAGTTTTTCTGCCTCTTGTGCCTTTTGTATAATTTCAGGATCTTCCGATACGCAAGGCGCAGGGTGGTCCAACGAGCCGCAAACAGGGCAAGGCTCGCCTTCTTTTAGTTCCCTAGCCAAAACCGAAGCATGTTCGAGAATTAGCGCCTGTTCCTTTTGGGCACGACATCTATTAAGAAGAGTCTGAGCTTTCATCTTTTCGTTTTCACAAATGGCTATCAAGTCATCCCTAGTGAAAAAAACCGATGTCGGGTCGAGGAATCTATCATCTAGTGAATAGGCAAGATGTTCCTCGCTCAGGCATGACCTTGTGCGCAACTCCTGGGGAAACCTTCCCGCATCCATACCTTCAGTCAGAAGATGATCTATGACTATCTGGTGCTCAGGTTTTAGCTCCCAATCATTCACAAAGACATATCTAGAAGCAGATATATCGAATATTTGATTGAACACTTCTAGAACGCCACGTTTAGACCCATCTAGGGTTTTCTTCTTTTTCATCAAATCTTTCTCAACATTTTCTACCCTGTCTGCGCCACTTTTGAGGTCCAAATAGTGATCATACGCTGCATAAACATCTTCTCGCCACGATGGATCGACAGAAAGGTCTGCTTCTTGTTCCAAAAGGACCTTTTCCTCATCTAATAGATCACAAAGTTGTTTTTCCAAGTTTTCTTTAGTCTCATTTTTCTTCTTAATATCTTTATCTACTTCTTCTAGAGACTCTTTTCTCTGGCTCTCCCCTCTTTTGGCCTCCTCCAACTCTTTTTTATCTTGAACCCCTTTTTCTAACTGGGACTTCTTTTGAAGGAGGTGAGGCATGTTTTCTTCCTTGCGAGCCTGGGCTTCTTCTAGCATCTTTTTTACTTCCCTGTAGTTTTTTTCTTCATCATTGAGAGTTGCCTCAAGAAGAGATAATTCAGTTTTACGTTCAGCTACCTCTTTTTGCACTTTGGAAACCTGCTCAATTTGGGTTCTAAGAGGTAGCGCTTTCTTGGCAAATTCAACCCTTTTAGTTTGCAGATCTATGTGTTCTTTTTGAGCTTCAAGGCCTGCTTCCCTGTCTATCGCAGCCTTTAGATCCCTTGAGAGTTCTTTTAGTTCCACTTGCTCTTCGTAGATAGACTTGACCTTCTCTAGAACCTGGACTTGACATTCTAGTTTCTCACTCAAAGTTTCTACTAAAATCTTAGCGGCTTCCAAAGCTTCTAGGGAACAATCGCCCAGTTCCAACTGAGCGGCTTCGATTCCGGTAAGATTATCACAATGAAGGTCCCGATTGTTTTTCACCTTTACCCTCAGTTCTTCTCCGAATTCTTCCAGCCCAAAAATGTTCTCCAACATTGCTCCTCGTTCATACGGCTTGAGCCTTAAGAACTGGTCAAACTTGCCCTGAGGTAACACTACAGCCCGCAAAAAATCGCCGGCTCCAAAGCCCAAAAGCCCCTTGATATATTCGTCGCAACTGGTAAGACCTTCTGCTACAACTTCGTCTTTCGCTCCCTGATGGCTAGTGTGCTTTATGACCCTAGAATACTTGCTTTTTACGTTTTCAACGTCTTCTTTACTTCGTTCATAACGTCTCTGGGCAGTATAGCGCTGTCCACCTAATTCAAAGGTGAACGAAATGTCCGCTGCAGATTCCAGCTGGTTTATAATCCCGTACGTCTTACGCGGAGCACGATCTACTGTTCCGAATAGGGCTAGAGTTATAGCGTCTAGGATAGTAGACTTGCCACTGCCAGTGGGCCCAAAAATCCCGAAAAGTCCAAATCGTCCTAGTTCGTGGAAATCAATTATTTGGCGCTCCCTGTAACTGTGAAGTCCGCTAAATTCCAGTACAATAGGTTTCATGACTGCAGACCTCCTCTAGGCGCAGGTATTTCTTCCGAGTCGTCTAAGTCTTGGTGCACCAGTTCCAAGAATAGATCAACTAACTCCTGCTCTGGATCGTGGCCTAACTGACGTCTACAGAATACCTTGAACCTTTCAACCAGGGGCATATCTGAAATCCGCTTTTCTTGAGGATGTGAAGATGTTCGCCAACCCGTCCAACGTATGGACACAATAGATGGGTGCTCTTTGCGGAGCGCAGCCACATCGGCAGTTCCCAAAGGTTCATCACTGTTGATTTCAAGGTCCACCCAGAAGTTGTGGTTCCTAGGATCGCTACACCACTGCAACGCCTGTTCGAACCCAGATGCTCTAAACCTTTTTAAAGGTTTACCACATGAAAGAGGTATACGCTCTATACGGCAAGCACGTGCAACCTGCGGCGCCCTTGCTTTTTCAGGCACAATCTCGACTATTACTACCTCTTTCTGTTGATTCGCCTCAGAGAAACTATATGCCAAAGGCGAACCTGAATATCTGCAAGGAACAGGGGACGCTTTCACTTCTTGAGGCCTATGAAGATGACCTAGGGCTACGTAATCGGCTGAAACCCCAAACACATTAGGATCTACAGAAAAAGCTCCGCCTAGCTGGATCTGCCTTTCAGAATCTGACTCTTCTCCGCCTATAACATATAAATGACCTAATATGAGGTTTGCTGTGTCTTTTCGAAAACCCACGCTAACTATATCTACTAAAGCTTTTACTTTATCTGAATAAGCCGCCCTTTGAACTTCCTCGTCTAATGACTCTGAAAACACTTGTTTGAGCCTGGATTCAGACGGGTATGCGAGAGTACATATTACAGCAGATTCTCCTGCACCTGGACAAAACACCTCGATCCAACCTGGGCCAGTAGCCACTCTGCCTGCTCCATTCGGCCCTACGCCGTAAGGAAGATGCTCGTTAGGATACCCTATGAGTGAAATTCCAAGTCTCGCAGCCAAAGGATTGGCTGCTTGGATCCTGTCTGGGCTGTCATGGTTTCCTGCTGACACCACAACTGCTCTCTTGCCGTTTCCTGCCAGTCGCTCCAAAGCGTCATAATAAAGGGTTTCGGCTTGGGCACCCGGGTTTACACTATCGAACACGTCCCCAGCAACCAGCACCAGATCTACGCCTTCTTCTTCGGCGATGGTGCATAAGGTATCCAAAAATTCCTCCTGTTCGTTTAACCTAGAGCGCCCCTCAATGGTTTTGCCCAGATGCCAATCAGCAGTATGTAAAATGCGCAAAAACATCCCCCCGATATGCTTGCCACAAAATCAGCCCTGAACCTATGGTTCCTTCCTTACCCTACCTCGCACAAGTCTGGCCCCGTCCCCCATCAATTAGTATTGTTTCGCCTGTGATCCAGCTTGCTTTATCAGACGCCAAAAAGAAAATCAGTTCTGCAATTTCTTCAGGCTCACCTACCCGCCCCAAAGGATGGGTTGTTACGCTTCTCTCCAAAAACTGACGATATTCCTCGTCGGTCATACCACTGTTTAGGTGAAGGTTGGTACGGACCACTCCAGGGTTCACTGCGTTTACCCGTACTCCCTGACCTGCAAGTTCTAATGCAGCACATCTGGTAAGGTGGTCTACGCCTGCTTTGCTAACGCAGTACGCCAAAACATTGGGGAAAGCTCTCTGCCCATTTACGCTAGAAACATTGACCACGCTCCCCTTGCCAGCTATGAGATGGGGAGCTGCGCATCGTAACATGTAAAAGGGGGCTCTCAGATTGATGTTCATGAGGCGGTCCCAATCTTCAATGCTTGTATTTTCTATAGTCCCATTGGCGATCACGCCTGCCGCATTCACCAAAACATCTATACCGCCTAAAGTGGTAACTATATTATTTACAATATCTTCAATCTGTTTTTCATCGGTCAAATCTCCTGGGAATACAGATGCCTTGCCGCCTTTGGCTTCGATTTCCCGAGCTACTGCAGAAAGCTCCTCTGAACGCCTTGCGACAAGGGCAACTGAGTACCCTTCATCTGCGAATCGAAAGGCACATGCCTTACCGATCCCGCTGCTAGCACCGGTGATTACTGCTACCTTTTTTGAGTCCTTTTCTAAATTCATCTCTTTTTGCCTCCTTGTTGTATCCGCCACAATTACTCGTTTTGGTCAGCGACGCTGTAGTTTGCCTGAGCCCTTTCCAGTTCCTCCCTTATTTCATCTCTCAAGAATTGGGGTTCTATAAGCACAGCATGTTGGCCCAGACTCATAACCCATCTCTTGACCTCCCCCAAACTTCCAGTAATGAGGCTTAACCTTAGCCCTCCATCAGGCAAATCTTCTAAAGACTGACTGGAATGCCATACCTTGTCTCTTACGTAAGGTACCTGGGTTTTATCGAATTCAATCACCACTTTTTGTGGTTCGCCTCGTTCTAGAGTCAGACTATCACCAAAATATTCTTCTACAGAAAAACTAGAAGGGATTTGGTAGGTTTCATCAGTGATTCTGATGGACTTGATTCTGTCCAACGCGAAAATCCGTTCCTCTTTCCTTTCGTGGCAAAATCCTATGCAATACCATGAACCTTCTGAAAGCCTTAAGTGGTAAGGGTCAATCTTTCTTCGAGTGTGATCATCCCGGCTTGCAGTGTAGTAATCGATTTGCACAGTTCTACCCTTTCCCATGGCTTCAGCTATAACTTGGTACGTCTGAGCTACTTTAATTTCATCACCGCGCAAGGGATCCACGTGGAAGGAAACTGCTTCCAAGGCACGTTCAAGGTCTACTTCGATTTCATCAGGCAAAAGCAACCTTATCTTAAGCATGGCTTTCTTCAACGAATCTTCCAGCGAAGTCCCCTTACATTGAGCCAAAAGCTTCTGCCCTAAGAAAATAGCTATTGCCTCTCCTTCTTGAAGTTTCATTGCAGGAAGCGAAAAAGGGGCCGAATAATAGTATCCTTTGCGTTTGGGGTCATACTCTATTGGAGCCCGGAATTGATCCCGTAGCCTCTCAATATCCCGTTCCACAGTCCTCTTGTGGACTTCTAAATGCTCAGCCAGATAGACGCAATTGGGGTAATATCCACCTGCTATGAGCTTATCTATTTCGTACAACCGCCAAAACCCTGTGATGTTCACGCCTGGGGTTTGCCTAGCCGCCCCTTCCTTTTTCTCTAAGCGTATCCCTTCTTTGCCACGTTTTAACGCCTCGGCATTTGCTTCAACACCCATATTCTCGTAACTCTTTGTTTTGGGCCGCGAAGGTTCGGGTTTACTCATGGTTTTCAGGCTCCCTTATAAGCTAGTTCGGAGCTCCGTCGCTTAGTAGGTGCAAAATGCAGCATCTCGATCAGTTTAACTCCACATAGTATTTACTACGTTAAGCCCACTTTTCCCTGCTAAAAAGATGAAGTCCAATGCAGTGAAAAGGAAAACTCAGCCACCAGAAAGAAGATTTCTATGGAGGTGATATTGTGAGTAAAGATAAAACTGCGTTTATAAATGGAAGAATATTTACTGGCCTTGAGGAGGTAGAAGCTATCTTAGTCGAAGGAAATAAAGTATCTATTACGGGCCCCACGTCTTTAATTTTGCAGATGATAGGGGATCCTAAAACCTCCTCGGTCCAAATAGTAGACCTAAAGGGTAAGAGAGTTATCCCTGGCTTCGTCGACTCTCATAATCACGTTCTTGCCGCTTGCGACCTGCTGGAAGGCGTTAACTGTTTCGGTTTGAAATCTATAGAAGAAGTAAAAGAAGCAGTGGCTCGCAAGGCTCAGGAAAAGGAGAAGGGAGAATGGATAACAGGAGCAGGTTGGATAGAAAGCCAGTTCGAAGAAAAACGGATGATAAACCGATATGACCTCGACGAGGCAGCTCCTGACAACCCAGTGTGCTTATCCCGTTTGTTCGGTCTGTCTTCAGTTAACTCCAAAGCTCTTGAGGCAGCAGGGATCGGTAGAGGATTTGTGCCTACAGCGGGCAGGGTGGAACTAGATGAACACCAAGAGCCCACTGGCATAATAAGGGAAGCGGCCCAGGGACTTATTACACAAGTGATTCGCGCACATGAAACTGAACCGAGTCAGGAAATTTTGGAAAGGCGCATCCTTTTAGTATTGAACGAGCTTTTAAGGTATGGTGTAACGTCTATTTTGGATCCAGGAATTGCAGGGGATGTTATGCGGGCATATGCTAGTTTGTGGGTGCAAAAGAAACTTCCTATGCGAGTAAGCGCCATGCCTACTTGGCACGGCAAATCAGTCATACAAGGAGAATATCTGGTAAACCCTATAGTTGAAGCTGGCCTTCAGCCTGGCTTCGGGGATTCGTGGTTCCGATTGGGTAACTTGAAAATGGCTATCGATGGAGGCTTAGGTACTAAGACAGCCATGATGCATGAACCGTTTGTAGATGGAACCAGATCTACTATACCTGCAAGGGTAGATTTAAATCAGTTGGGAGACTACATCTCTAACGCTCACCTTTTGGGCTGGGGAGTAGGCGTACACTGTTGCGGAGACCTAGCCCAGGATATTTGTTTAGCTCACATGGTCGATGCTATTTCCAAACGAAACCCTCTTCCCTATCACAGACACCATATAATCCACGGCTATTTGCCCACTCCATATGCGCTTAAAGTTATGTCTGATTATGATATCGGCATATCTCTCCAGCCAGGGTTTATATACGTTGAAGGAGACGTTTATCCACAAGCTATTCCGGAGGAAAAGTTTTTCCATTTCAAACCCGCCAAAACGTACTTGAACCAGGGTATTAAGGTAGCTATCAACACAGATGTTCCGTCAGGACCATATAATCCGTTTGTGACTTTGTATGGTGCAGTTGCCAGAAAGACCATGGGCGGACTGGATTTCGGCAAAGATGAAGCGCTTACAGCGAAGGAAGCAGTGCAATGCTTCACCCAAGGGGGAGCATATTTGGCGTACAGGGATAAAGAATGTGGTGGCTTGGCTGAAGGGAAATATGCTGATATGGCCGTCTTGGATCGGGATATTTTTGAGATAGACCCTGAGGAGCTGCTAGAAACCAAGGCTCTTGCCACCATCATAGGTGGACAGTTTGTCTACGTAGCCGATGATGCGCCAAATGAGTGGAAGTTAACGTAGGCTCGAAAAATAAATGTGGAAATGAAGAGGCAAAGACCTTATGTTGAAACATGGGGCTTGCCTCTTTTTCAATAATCAACTCAAGAATTTTTGGATTTCTACATTGTACCCGTTAGGATCAGTTATGAAGAAGTGATATATACCGAACTGTTGGTTCACCTTAGGCGGCTCATTGGGTTTGTACCCTAATTGGATAAGTTTTTCGTACATTTCATCTACATGGTCAGTAACTAGTGTAATGATTGGGCTTCTACCTGAGATGGCAATATCTAGATGCTGGCAGAAGCCTATTAGACCGCCTTCGGTAACTTGGTAAATCCTGCAAGTTCCCTGGTCTTGATAAAGATTTAGACCTAAGGCATCTACGTAGAATTTATGGGTTTGCTCTAAATCTTTAGTGCCGTAAAAGGCTATCAAAGAATCCCACATGCTCATACCTCCTATGCTACAAAGTCCTACACATATTATATATACTAGGGGGCCCGAAACTTCGGTGAAATACCAATATTTGCGTTGGGCGGTCTCGGTAGGCTATGTGGTCAAAATAACCATATTAATTCAATGAGGCAATATACGCCTTGACCAAGTGATTTTGTAGAGGGCTGCTCCGTGCAACTTTGGACGAGGTAGGTCAAATGAAACGGGAAGCATGTTTCAGTTCCCTTTACATCGGGATCCTCGCTGCAACTGGATAACATTCCTTACAGAATAGATAAATTTCTTGTTTCAGTTCCCTTTACATCGAGATCCTCGCTGCAACCTGAGTTGCTGACTAATGTAGAGTCCTTACTTACGTTTCAGTTCCCTTTACATCGGGATCCTCGCTGCAACTGCGCGCAAAGAACTAAAAGCGGATTATATTAAGCGTTTCAGTTCCCTTTACATCGGGATCCTCGCTGCAACCAGTTGGAAACCATGAAGGGTGAAGTCCGTGCCCTCTGTTTCAGTTCCCTTTACATCGGGATCCTCGCTGCAACTCGGATATGCGCACCAATAATTGTGCCTGCGTCTCTGTTTCAGTTCCCTTTACATCGGGATCCTCGCTGCAACTCTAAGTAAGTATGGGGATATCGTATATGCTTGGGAGTTTCAGTTCCCTTTACATCGGGATCCTCGCTGCAACTATTTACCAAGTCGTTGGAGAGGATATTTATGTATGTTTCAGTTCCCTTTACATCGGGATCCTCGCTGCAACATGTGCGTATGACTAGAAAGCAGAGGGTTATGTATGTTTCAGTTCCCTTTACATCGGGATCCTCGCTGCAACAAGTTATGCAAAGGCTCAAGGGTGCAAGGTGCATTGTTGTTTCAGTTCCCTTTACATCGGGATCCTCGCTGCAACTGCAGTTGTTCACCGATGAGGTTTCAGAGAGTACTCGTTTCAGTTCCCTTTACATCGGGATCCTCGCTGCAACCCACTTCCTTTCTGCGCCTTGCTTAAATGCAACAAGTTTCAGTTCCCTTTACATCGGGATCCTCGCTGCAACTGGTACACCGGGGATACGTACGCGGTCATGAAGAAGTTTCAGTTCCCTTTACATCGGGATCCTCGCTGCAACCTTGCCACGGCCGGGGGCGTTGTACCCGGCCAAGGGTTTCAGTTCCCTTTACATCGGGATCCTCGCTGCAACTGCAAAATTCTTCCATCGGGCGGTAGGGCGTGTTGGTGGTTTCAGTTCCCTTTACATCGGGATCCTCGCTGCAACGCAATGCAAGGCATGTACAATGCAGGAACCGCAGGTTTCAGTTCCCTTTACATCGGGATCCTCGCTGCAACCCTGTACGGCGACGACATATCCGAAACGTACGTCAGTTTCAGTTCCCTTTACATCGGGATCCTCGCTGCAACTTAGAGTTTTCATGTGTCCCGGTTCCGGCTAATCCGGGTTTCAGTTCCCTTTACATCGGGATCCTCGCTGCAACTCATCTCGAGATAGAAGGCGTGGCGATACAATATGTTTCAGTTCCCTTTACATCGGGATCCTCGCTGCAACCGAGATCCCCTCAGAGTTCGCAGAGGGACTTGTCCAGTTTCAGTTCCCTTTACATCGGGATCCTCGCTGCAACACGATTTTTTCCTGCACTTCAGGATTTAGGTCTGTGTTTCAGTTCCCTTTACATCGGGATCCTCGCTGCAACTACACGTGCCCGATACCTCATGAAGAACTATATCGTTTCAGTTCCCTTTACATCGGGATCCTCGCTGCAACAAGGGCCCTTTCGTCATTATGAATGTAGATAGGAAAGTTTCAGTTCCCTTTACATCGGGATCCTCGCTGCAACTGGATTAGAAGAGAACCCAGCTATATTTCCTGATACCCGTTTCAGTTCCCTTTACATCGGGATCCTCGCTGCAACTAATTGCACGGCCGGTATTGTGTCTTGCTTTAGATAGTGTTTCAGTTCCCTTTACATCGGGATCCTCGCTGCAACGCAACCGTAGTATGGACTCACTCCCCCGAGGTGGGTCTGTTTCAGTTCCCTTTACATCGGGATCCTCGCTGCAACGAGACGGACGAATATGCCTCGAAGCACGTCAAAAGTGTTTCAGTTCCCTTTACATCGGGATCCTCGCTGCAACGTGGGCTGCTGGGTGTTACTGCTGCCCATCGCATGGGGTTTCAGTTCCCTTTACATCGGGATCCTCGCTGCAACCTGCATCAAAACTGCTTTATCCCACTCAATTAGTGGTTTCAGTTCCCTTTACATCGGGATCCTCGCTGCAACAATTATGTCTTCCTTTTCCTGTTCGGTAAGATCTGGTTTCAGTTCCCTTTACATCGGGATCCTCGCTGCAACCTGCATCAAAACTGCTTTATCCCACTCAATTAGTGGTTTCAGTTCCCTTTACATCGGGATCCTCGCTGCAACCAAAAACCTCTGCGATATGAGGGATAGAGTAGCACGTTTCAGTTCCCTTTACATCGGGATCCTCGCTGCAACGTTGTTAAATAAAAAGGAGGTAATAGTATTGATGAGGTTTCAGTTCCCTTTACATCGGGATCCTCGCTGCAACGCTGGCGAAGTTCCACATAAGAGCGTGCGATTTGTAGGTTTCAGTTCCCTTTACATCGGGATCCTCGCTGCAACTGCCTGCCAATCGCCTAATCTCTCACTAGTGATTGAGTTTCAGTTCCCTTTACATCGGGATCCTCGCTGCAACTATCGTTTGCCGGGGCCTTGTCCTCGGTAGGTATTGGTTTCAGTTCCCTTTACATCGGGATCCTCGCTGCAACGGAACACCAGTTACGATTATAAACGACGTGTGCCGGTTTCAGTTCCCTTTACATCGGGATCCTCGCTGCAACTCGTGAAGGTAAAAGGTCATGTTATCCGTACCGGTGTTTCAGTTCCCTTTACATCGGGATCCTCGCTGCAACGTGGACCACTTCATCGATGGCGTCCCGGTTTCCAAGTTTCAGTTCCCTTTACATCGGGATCCTCGCTGCAACACGACTGCAAAGCGTTATATACGTGCAGTCATTACGTTTCAGTTCCCTTTACATCGGGATCCTCGCTGCAACCGATCGACGCGCCATACGATGCTGAGGCAACAATTTGTTTCAGTTCCCTTTACATCGGGATCCTCGCTGCAACGTGTGAGGATCGTCAAGTGGAACCTGCCATAATAGAGGTTTCAGTTCCCTTTACATCGGGATCCTCGCTGCAACAACGACGTGATGACGGTATGCTCCGGGCCATACGCGTTTCAGTTCCCTTTACATCGGGATCCTCGCTGCAACTTTCACATTGTTTGCGCTTGCCAATCCCATACACGATGGTTTCAGTTCCCTTTACATCGGGATCCTCGCTGCAACTGACCAAACATACGTGCTACCTGATTGGGCTCCCATGTTTCAGTTCCCTTTACATCGGGATCCTCGCTGCAACACCGTTGGGCTGACCATCGCAACATGTGGATGCGTGTTTCAGTTCCCTTTACATCGGGATCCTCGCTGCAACCAGGGCAAGGGCAAGAAAGACCGCATATTATACATGTTTCAGTTCCCTTTACATCGGGATCCTCGCTGCAACACATACTGACCCGTTACCCGGGGCTGGATATAAAGTTTCAGTTCCCTTTACATCGGGATCCTCGCTGCAACTGATAGATACCGTTGTTTGCCTATTCTGCTTGAGATTTTGTTTCAGTTCCCTTTACATCGGGATCCTCGCTGCAACTCAATAGCATATGGGAGAACCAAGCCGAATTCAATGTTTCAGTTCCCTTTACATCGGGATCCTCGCTGCAACTGCTACGGTAATTACTGACGTGGAGCGGTTGATGGGGTTTCAGTTCCCTTTACATCGGGATCCTCGCTGCAACGCAGGAGACGGTGCGGAAGATGGCAGCAAAGCTGAGTTTCAGTTCCCTTTACATCGGGATCCTCGCTGCAACATAATCGAAGGCCAGCAGCCGGCGATATGGTTTCCGGGTTTCAGTTCCCTTTACATCGGGATCCTCGCTGCAACAACTCTTCCTTCGGGTATGCCGGGTTCACAATGCTGTTTCAGTTCCCTTTACATCGGGATCCTCGCTGCAACGAAGGCGTCAAGACCGTTATAAAAGGCGCCATTAAGTTTCAGTTCCCTTTACATCGGGATCCTCGCTGCAACTTATTTTTAGTGGGTTGTGTGGGGCGCTCGGCAACGTTTCAGTTCCCTTTACATCGGGATCCTCGCTGCAACACCTGCTGCTGCTGGCCGCGTGTTTGGAGGAGGAGCATCGTTTCAGTTCCCTTTACATCGGGATCCTCGCTGCAACCCGAGATCCCAGACAACGAGGCCATGCGGCAAGGCAGTTTCAGTTCCCTTTACATCGGGATCCTCGCTGCAACTCGAAGGCGCAACCATAACCAGTGAAAGTAGGCAGTTTCAGTTCCCTTTACATCGGGATCCTCGCTGCAACCATGCGCCACAGCAAGATACGTTCCCGTTGGGTCAAGTTTCAGTTCCCTTTACATCGGGATCCTCGCTGCAACTACAGCATGAGCGCGATCCGAATCCGATGCAAACGTTTCAGTTCCCTTTACATCGGGATCCTCGCTGCAACTTGGGCTGTTGTTTGGTATGTTGTCGTTGAGATTATGTTTCAGTTCCCTTTACATCGGGATCCTCGCTGCAACGCAGAGTTGGAGCCGTTTATTCGCCGCAAGGTCAGTTTCAGTTCCCTTTACATCGGGATCCTCGCTGCAACTAAAAAATACCACAACCGAAGAAAGAGAAATACTGTGTTTCAGTTCCCTTTACATCGGGATCCTCGCTGCAACCCGGAGCTCGCTTGATCTCCTCGCCGGCGTCCTTTGTTTCAGTTCCCTTTACATCGGGATCCTCGCTGCAACCCGGATTTCTCCGGGGGTGACGGGAGGGGTTCTGTGTTTCAGTTCCCTTTACATCGGGATCCTCGCTGCAACTTGAGCCGCTGGCGAGCGACAGCAATAGCCTTGAGTTTCAGTTCCCTTTACATCGGGATCCTCGCTGCAACGAGGATTTCGAGGGGCTTAAATCGCGTCTCAGGAGGGTTTCAGTTCCCTTTACATCGGGATCCTCGCTGCAACTCTTCTTTTTCTTTTTCTTCTTCTTTTTCTTCCCCATAGTTTCAGTTCCCTTTACATCGGGATCCTCGCTGCAACAGTTAGGCGGCAAGTGGGCGCCCAACCCCAACTATGTTTCAGTTCCCTTTACATCGGGATCCTCGCTGCAACGCCAGATGGTTGAAATGGGCCCGAACCCCATCCTCGTTTCAGTTCCCTTTACATCGGGATCCTCGCTGCAACGTGATATACTTTGTATGTGCTTCAGCAGGTAGGTCGTTTCAGTTCCCTTTACATCGGGATCCTCGCTGCAACTTCACAGACACAATGGACCAGCTCAAGCGCTCTTTGTTTCAGTTCCCTTTACATCGGGATCCTCGCTGCAACCCAGTGCCAGTGGGCAGAGTGGCGGGATCGGCTAGCTGTTTCAGTTCCCTTTACATCGGGATCCTCGCTGCAACGTAGGCCACGATTAAATAAGTCACTGCCGCTGCTCGTTTCAGTTCCCTTTACATCGGGATCCTCGCTGCAACGCCAGCACAGGGAACTCGGCCGACTGGTTCAGGAAAGTTTCAGTTCCCTTTACATCGGGATCCTCGCTGCAACGCTTGGGGTAGAGAAAGATAGCGGGGACAAAGAATGTTTCAGTTCCCTTTACATCGGGATCCTCGCTGCAACTCCCCGTTGGATCAAAAGCACAGCCCCGACCAGTGCCAGTGTTTCAGTTCCCTTTACATCGGGATCCTCGCTGCAACAGAATATTCAGTCCTTCGATGAAGTCCATCAGCTGCGTTTCAGTTCCCTTTACATCGGGATCCTCGCTGCAACTCCCGGCGTGGTTGCAGTATGAATTTGTCGAGGGGGTTTCAGTTCCCTTTACATCGGGATCCTCGCTGCAACTCTAATGAGAAGGCGCGGGTAACCGAATACCTGCAGTTTCAGTTCCCTTTACATCGGGATCCTCGCTGCAACGCAGATAGCGAAAGGATACTCTGCCTGGGTAACTCCAAAGGTTTCAGTTCCCTTTACATCGGGATCCTCGCTGCAAC